>Ga0302140_10000042_pt1 | contig 127667 bp, 93 predicted proteins | sample I_Bog_E1_1_FD_202095 | JGI IMG/M metagenome (GOLD analysis project Ga0302140, IMG submission 202095) | Peat permafrost microbial communities from Stordalen Mire near Abisko, Sweden - I_Bog_E1_1 | ecosystem: Environmental > Terrestrial > Soil > Wetlands > Peat | place: Sweden: Abisko, Stordalen... | reverse complement strand
GGCTGTTCCTAGCCTTGTCATGCGCAGAATCTTCGCCATCCTGAGCCAACTTCTATCCCGATGGAACGTCATCGGCTCGAAATGGACATTGCTACCTGCCTGAAAACGGCTTTTTCAGCGGCGACTAAACTACTCGAAAATAGACGAAACGAAATTCCATTCCCAAACAGCTCCGATCTCGATAGCCCCATCTCGCCAAGAAGCATCGATTCACAGATAATTTACATGGATTTGGATGAAAGTAAACGTTCACCGTGCACACTTGGTTTCAATCTCCAAGCCACGCTTCGGCCTGCCGCCTATACTGAGCAGGCACGCGAAGAGATTACCTCGTATGGGGAGAAGTCCCAGGGGGAGTGCTCGGGCGCGCCTGGGGTCGGAATTGATTGGCCGGGGTTCGGTATTGCTGCCAACGGCAGCTATATCGGTTCCATTCTTCAAGACATGTTGTTTCGTTTCGGTGTCCAATAAATCTGCCAAACCGTTGCAGTAATCTTCCTCCGGCCTCGATGCGGACGAACCTTTGGCTTGCCGTTTGGCCCCCCTTTCACAGTCCGAATCACTTTTCTAGAGGTCAAAATGCGTACGAACCGACTATCTTCTCAAGTGCTCACCTTAGTCGCTGCGACTTTGTTGTTCTTCTGCTACTCTTCTCGGAGTTTTGCCCAGGTAGATCGCGCCAGCCTGAGTGGAACAGTAACCGATTCTGCGGGCGCAGTGGTCCCTGGAGTTCATGTTGAAGTCTCGATGGCTGAAAGTGGATTGCACCGCGAAACCTTCACTTCGAGCACCGGAACGTATGAAATTGGCGAGCTTCCCGTCGGAACTTACTCGGCCACTTTCAAGGGCAGAGGTTTTGCGACGCTGACTTTCGACCAGGTGGTTCAGACCGTGGGCCGTACTCGTACGCTCGATGCCACCCTGCATGTTGCGGGCAGCGACGAGCGCATCGAAGTTTCTTTAGCTTCGGCGCTGCTCGATCGCAATACCAGCGCAGTGACAGGCCTGATCGAAAAAACGCAGGCCGACGAACTCCCGCTGAATGGTCGCGATTGGTCGGAGCTGACCGCATTTGTACCCGGCGCCATCGACACCGGCGGCGGCAATCAGCGTTCGGTCCGTTTTGCCGGACGCGGCCTCGACGACAGCAATTTCACCTATGACGGCGTTGACGCGACCAACGTCGTAAATCAGACGCAGCGAGCTTGGGTGCGCCTAGCTATTCCGCTGGACGCGATCAGGGAGTTCCGCGTCGATACGCTCGTGGCAACCGCCGAGGAAGGCGCAACCGGTGGCGCGCAACTGGACGTTACCTCGCCGTCGGGATCGAATCGTTTCCACGGACGCCTCTTCGAATACTTGCGCAATGACGCTTTTGACGCTCCCGAGCCCACGTGGGCCTCGAACGGCGAATCGCAGCAGCCGCTCCGTTTGAATCAATTCGGCGGATCGCTTGGCGGGCCCATCCTGCACGACAAGACCTACTTCTTCGTCGCATCTGAAGCCTATCGGCAGCGCTGGGGATATCCGGTAAGCGGCGACGTGCCCAGCGCCGCACTTATCGCATCCGTTCCAAGTTCATCACCGGTTTACGCGATCATGAACGCCTTCCCTGTAGCAGGTCCCAGAACAATTCTGACCCCTTGGACTCCATCGAGCGATCCCGGCGATCCGCATTACGCTGACTATGATCTGTTGACCTGTTCATGCACACAAGTGGTCAACGAGAATTCCGAGATGCTGCGGCTCGACCAGCATTTCTCCGCCAAGACGACGGCTTTCATGCGCTTCAATTACGATCGCTCGGTCGATACCCAACCGCTCTCGGCGGCCGCGACTGACTTGCAGCAGAAGGTGTCCTCGCCCATCAATGGCGCACTCGAATTGCTGCATATCTTCAGTCCCAGCTTGGCCAATGAAGTCAAGTTCGGATTCAATCGCGCCACCTCCAACAGTTACAACTACAGCCAGACCGGCGCTATCTATCAGATTGCGATTTCGACCGGTCCTGGGCCCGGTTTTGTCACCCAGAACTACAACTACAACAGCATCTACGTTGGCAACACGTTTTCCGGAATCGACAACCTGACTTGGGTCCATGGCCGGCAGACTATAAAAGCCGGGGCCGAGATTCGCCGTATTCAGTTGAACCAGGAATACGGGGAACACGGGAAAGTCACGTTTTCCACGGTCGAGAATCTTGCGGCCGATGTGGTGAAAAGTGCGAGTCTGACTGGTGCTCTTCCCGTTAACCATTTGCGCAAGGACGACATCATCGGCTATGCCCAGGACGAATTCAAGCTGCGGCCCAACTTCACATTGAACCTCGGCGCGCGCTACACGGTCTTCCAAATCTTCAACGAGGCGAATGGTAAGGCCAACCCCTTCGATTTCGATACCTGCGGGGCACAAGGATTCTGTGGCATAGGCGCCAGCTTCGGCCAGCAAAACTACGGCGATATCGATCCGCGCGTGGGTCTGGCTTGGACGCCTAACAGAGGCGGAAAGACGGTCGTTCGCGCCGGATTCGGAATCTACCACGAAGACGGCCAGCTCGACGACCAGAATCTGCCGGCGAAAAACGAAGTGCCCTCTTACTCAGTGAAAACAAGTAAGACCCTGCCGTTAACTTATCCAGTCGACTCGTTCTTTACTGGCCCTGGGACCATTTCGCCGAATGCCGAACAACGCGACCGCAAGGACTCGTATGTTGAGCAGTGGGACTTCTCCGTGCAGCGGGAATTGCCTTCGAACTTCGTTGGCACGGCCTCATACTTGGGAAGCCATGGCGTCCATCTGCTCGAAACCAACGTAGTGAATCTGATCAATCCGTCCACGGGCGTTGCCCAATATCCGGCATTTGCTCCTGCTATCGGATGGCGCGGCTCGATCGGCATGAGTTCCTACAACGGTCTCTCCCTGGTCCTGCGGCGGCCCTTCTCAAACGGACTCCTGTTAGCGGCAAATTATATGTGGTCGCACGAAATCGACAACGGCTCAAACGGCAGCGGTGATGGCGATGAGATATCGCCCCAAAACGCCATGTGCCTGTCCTGCGATCGCGCCAGCGGCGCCTGGGACGCCACTCATGTCATCAATGGCAACGCCGTTTATCAACTTCCCTTCGGCCTCGGCAAACCGATGCTCAACCAGCGCGGCATCGCCAGCGCTATCGCCGGCAATTGGGAGATGACCTCCACGGCGCAGGCTCGCACCGGCTTCCCGGTCAATGTACTCATGCCCTCGAGCTATATCGCGCCCGACGGCAACTCCGGCACGCAGCGTCCGGACCGTGTACCCGGCGTCCAGCTCGCTCCGCTGGGAGGCGGGAACGTCACCGAGTGGATCAATCCCGCAGCGTTCGCTACCCCGGCTGGGGAATTCGGCACTGCACCGCGTAACCTGTTTCGAGGGCCGGGCACTTGGCAGTTCGATCTCGGCACCGGCAAGACATTTCCGTTAAGCGAGCGCGCGCGTCTTGAATTCCGTTCCGAGTTTTACAACATCTTTAATCATCCGCAGCTCGGTCAGCCGCAGGCCACCTTTAACCCTGCGAACACCACCGGTTTCGGCAGCATCATCAACACCGTCAACTTGAATACCGCCATCGTTTCGCCGATCACCCCGGTGGGCTCCGGCACGCCGCGTGAGATGCAGTTCGCCCTGCGCCTCGAATTCTGATAACCGCCAACAGTTTTGCGACGCGGCCGCAAGGTTCGCTTCGCAAATTGAAAGTCGAAGACGCATGACAAGAATCGCGAAATCCGTCCCCAAATTCATTCATGGGAAAGTGCGTCTCGCCATCTGCATCCTCTTCTTGCTTTGGCCCGGCATGGTGGTACTCGCCCAAGCGCAAGCGCATCCTGATTTCTCTGGCATCTGGAAGCAGGACAACGAGCGCAGCCAACCAAAACGCAAGAGCGACGCGACCTTGCGCCTTGAGCATCACGATCCCGTTCTCACGGTCGAAACTACCATCGAGCGCGGGGCACAGGGTTCGCGCCATGCCCTTCAGAAATACACCACTGGCGGCAAGGTCTCAATCTCAACGGGCGCAGACGGAGATGAGTTTCACACCTCCATTGTCTGGAAAGACGAAAGCCTCGTTTTTTCGATCGAAGAACACGAGGACGGACGCATCCTTCTTTCGCGGGAAACGTGGACTCTGCTCGAAAATGGCGCTGTGCTCGAGAGGGTCCGCGAGCCTCTTGATACGCCTGCAGTCGGAACTCGAAAACAAACCCTCATTTATCTGCGTCAATCACCGCAAAGCTGAAGCACTTGGGCAGGTTTAACGTGAAAATTCTCGTTATCGAAGATGAAGCCAAGACCGCCAAGTTCCTCCAGAAGGGACTTACGGAGGCGGGTTTTGTTGTTGACGTTGCTGAAGATGGATTGGATGGACTGCATCTGGCATTGGAATTCGAATTCGATCTTGTCATTCTCGACGTCATGCTTCCGGGCCTCGATGGATGGCAGATACTGACGCGCATGCGCCAGAAAGGCCGGCGCGCGCTCGTGATGTTTCTTACCGCTCGCGATGCCGTGTACGAGCGTGTGCGAGGCTTCGAACTGGGCGCCGATGACTACCTCGTCAAGCCATTCGCCTTCTCTGAATTACTGGCCCGCGTGCGCTCTCTGCTGCGCCGTGGCCCGCAGCGCGTACAGGAGAAGTTGCGACTCGGCGATCTCGAAATCGACCTGCTGCGTCAGCGAGCCACCCGCGCCGGTCAGCGCCTCGATCTCACCTTCAAAGAGTTTCTTCTTTTATCCCTGCTCGCCCGGCGCACCGGCGAAGTGCTTTCGCGAACCCTGATCGCCGAAGCAGTATGGGATATGAACTTCGAGAGCGACACCAACGTCGTCGACGTCAATGTGCGCAGGCTGCGCAGCAAGGTCGACGACCCCTTCCCGCTCAAATTGATCCATACAGTTCGCGGCGCCGGCTATGTTCTCGAATCCGATTAGGTCGATTTCACACTGAAGAATACTCTGGGTGCCCCATCCATCGAGCGCTTTTTGCTCGATGGATGGGATTGCACATGCTCTACAACCATTCTTTGTTTTGTTCTAAAACACTCGTTTCGCACTCGGTAAAGAAAGGCCACGACGCTTGTGGAATCGCTCCAATAGTCTCGCCCCCGTCTCGCGTTTATGGAGAACCCTCGCCTTCCGCCTAACCGCCGGTTACGCGCTCGCGGGCTTGTTTCTCGTCTTCTTCTCCATCGTCAGTCTTTACCTCGTTCTTGTCCGTGAACTCGACAACAGCACCGATTTTTTCCTCGCCGACAAGGTCCACGTCCTGCGCACCATGTTGCGCGAGAGACCTGCAGACGAAGACGCCTTGCGCGAAGAGGTCGAGCTCGAATCGGCCGCCCGCCAATACGAGCAGTTCTATATCCGCCTCCTCGACGATCGCAACACACAGTTGTTGATCACGCCCGGCATGGCCGATCAGTTAGACCTCGCGCAAATCGCTGCGCAAACCCGAAACCGCCCCGGTCGCACGATTCGAATGAAGGGCAAAGACGGCAAGGCCTTCCGCGTCACCAGCGTTTTTGCGTCGGTCGGCTCCCCTGCGACTCAGACCGATACCGTACAGATCGCCGTCGATGTCTCGCAAAAAGAAAAGCTGTTGGCGCGTTTTCGCTTTTGGTTTTGGGCCATTCTTCTGGCTACCTTTGCCATTTTTCCGTTCGTCGGATACCGCATTGCGCGGCAGGGTATCCGTCCCGTCGAGGAGATGGCCACAACCGCGCGCCACATCAGTTCGACCAACCTGCGCGAACGCATCCATCCCGAAGGATTTCCCTTCGAGTTAGCCTCCCTCGCCAGCACTTTCAACCAAATGTTGGACCGCCTCGAAGAATCCTTCGAGCGCATCTCCCGATTCTCGGCCGACATCGCCCACGACCTGCGCACGCCCGTGAATAACATCCGTGGCGAAGCCGAAGTTGCTTTGGCCCGCCCCCGAAGCGCCACCGAATATCGCGATGTGATCGAGTCCAACCTCGAAGAAGCCGTGCGCCTTTCCGATCTCATCGGTGACCTCCTCTTCCTCGCGCGCGCCAAGAGCCCATTGACCCAATTGCGCCGTGAGCGCCTGAATGTAGGCGAATTGCTAAGCGGAATAAGCGATTACTACGAAGCTTCGGCTGCCGACGGCGGAATTTCGCTCACCACATCGCTTGCCGCCGAACCGGTTATCGCTGAACTTGACCGTACTCTCCTGCAAAGAGCCGTCGGCAACCTTGTCTCCAACGCCCTGGCCAACACGCCCGCCGCTGGCGCCGTCATTCTCGCCATCACCGCCGATGATTCCACCATTCAGATCAAGGTCTCTGATACCGGCATCGGAATTCCCGCCGAAGCGTTGCCTCGGGTCTTCGATCGCTTCTTCCGTGTCGACTCCTCGCGCTCTCAAGGCTCGGGAGGTACCGGCCTCGGACTAGCCATCGTCAAGAGCATCGTTGAGCTGCATGGCGGCCATGTCGAAATCGCCAGCCAGCCCGGCCACGGCACCCAGGTCACCCTCCACATTCCCATTGCGGCATAAATAAAAAACCCTCTCCCCGATAACCGAGGAGAGGGTCGTTGTAACCGTACGTGTTTTAGTCGTCCAGGTCGGCACTGGCAGCGGGTGCCTTGCGGTTAAATTCGCTCGCCGGGCGAACCTTTTTCTCACCAGGATAAGGCTTCGTGAATCCCGTTGCCTCATACCAGTTCAAGTGGTTGACGGTGTCGGTATCTTCAGAATCCGGCTTCTGGTATTTGCCGGCGAAGATCTGCGCTTTCTTCTTGAGCCATGCAGTCCTGAGAGCCTTGACTGCAGGAGTCATGGTCGGGACGGTTGCAACCGCAGCCATCGCGCCCGGGATAGCGGTCTGAGTCGGTGTCTGGGTAACGCCCGTGTCCAGCGCGATTCCGTTGGCCACGTGTGTCCACGGCTTGAAGTACTCCGTCGGCGGGTTGTCGATGAAGGCGGTCGTCATCGGTGAAGCCACAAGGTCGTTCTGGTTCATCGGCGACAGACCGAGAATCTGCTCGATTGTGCGGGTCATGTTGACCTGCGTGTAGAAGGTACCGTCTTCGATACCACCCTGAAGCACGTAGGGGCTGATGATGTAGCCGGGGCTGCGGTGTCCGTCAACGTGGTCGACGCCGGTCTGCGCGTCGTCTTCCTCGATGAAGATTGCCGAGTCCTTCCAAATGGAGCTATGGCTGATGGCGTCAACAAAGCGGCCAATGGCCAGGTCGTTATCTGCCTGCATGGCCTGCGCGGTTGGTGGGCCGCCTGTGTGGTCAGAGCTGATCCACATCATCTCCAACTGCGGCACTGCGCCGGCTTTCACGTCCTTCTGGAAATCTTCATTCCAGATATCGAAGCGGAACTGGTCAGGAATGCCCAAATCGAACTGCGGATAGTTCTGGACCGTGTTGTCGATCAGGTTAGGGAGCGGAGAGTGTGAGACAACCGTGTGGTAGTTGTAAAGCTGCTTCTCAGCGCCAGACTCGTAAGCTAATACGTCGTTGTAGAAGTCGATCCACAGCGGCTCGCAACTCATCGAATTGATAAATGGTAGCTTGGTACCCGAATAGACGTTATTCGGCGTGCATCCCTGCGGCGGGTTGAACGAGTCATACTCGACATACTCGCCGTAGTTCTTGAACGAGACGCCTTGCTTGGCAGCCTGGTCCCACAGATGGCCCGCCTTTTGGTAGGCAATTGCATCACCGCCGTTGGAGGGGTAATCGCGCAGCCAATCGGGCGACTGGATGTCATCGCCGTAAGGCGCCATGGCCTGCGTAATCCAGTTGTGACCGTCAGCCGACTGCCGGCTCGGGTCGTAGAAGTTGTCGAAGAGCGGGAAGCGCTCAACCAGCTTGTGCGCATTGGGAGAAACAACGCCGTAAGTTGCGTTGTCGCCGAACACAGCCAGCGAAGCGTCGCCATTGCCGGCCGCCACGTCGCCCAACATCTGGTCATAAGTGCGGTTTTCACGAATGATCAGGAAGACGTGCTTGATCTTCGACGGGTCGCCGATCCTTGCGGGGATTGCCACCGCCGCGGTCTTCTTGCTGCCGCCTGAGGCCGAATAGATGTTTTCCGCTAGATCCCAGTGGTTGTTCTGGAAGACCTGGTCGGTCATCATCGACAGGTTGGTCGAGGAAATGGGCAACGTGACGATGCTGACGGTGCCAAGGTCCTGGTGGGTTTCAAGAGCCGTCACACCAAATTCGGTCGTTTCCGAATTCGACGTAATTGGCGCGTTGGGCACCGTTCCCGCGAAAGGATTCGGGTTGCCTGTGGTACCCCAGCCCTTGTCGTTGGCAACGAGGAGCGCGTTGTCCGTCGCGTCAAGCACAACTGAACTCGGCGCATAAGCGACCGGGATCATGCCCAGCACGGGGTTGGGGTTGTTGGTGAGGTCGACAATGGCGACCGCGTTCGCGTTGTATAGCGCGACGTAGGCGATGTTGTTCTTGCCATCGACGGCGATCGAGTTGGGTCCAGCGCCGTAGGCTGAGCCACGTTGGCCGGGTACCACGATCGGCAGTCCGACGTTGATCGTCCGCACAACCTTGTTGGATGAGGTATTGATCACCGAGATGGTGTCGTCATAGGTGTTGGCAACCAGCAACTCGGTTCCGTAGAACGCCATGCCGGTTGGGTGCAGGCCGGTAGCGATCGTGCTCGTGACCTTGAAGGAGGACAGGTTGACCACGGAGACGGTACCTGTGGCTGTGGAGCCGGTCGGAAACGTTGCGACAACCGGCGTGCCGTTCGAGTATTCCTGGAAATCAGACTCCGTAGCGACCCGACCGGCCTCGTTGGAGACATAGGCGGTGGTGCCATCCGGCGAGATGATGACGCTGTGGGGAACGTTGCCGACCCGGATCTCCGCGCCCTCGGCCGGTGTGGCCTTGGTCAGGTCGATTTTGGTCAGCGTGTCGTTGTTGTCCAACACGACGTACGCAGTCTTGTCGTCCGGGGAAACCGCGATGCCCGTGGGATAGGAAGTGATTGTCTCATCGGAGAAAATCGAATAGGGGTAACCGCATGGGATTTCAAAGCTGCCCGTGGTTCCCGACGGGCTGCTCGGGTAGCAGGTAACCGTGGTCAGTCCGAGCGATGCGTTGACGTCCATCGGAACGCTGACGTGCGCGTAGTCTGAGAGTTCGCCCGTCGTCGGATTGACGCTGGCGATGGCCACGAAACCGCCCTGCTTGAGCGCGCCTTCATAGGTGCTGCCGTCCTGGCTGAACAGCAAGTATTTACCGTTCGGCGAATAACTGATGCCGGTGTTGCTGCCGTCCGGATCGGTGCCCGCGGCCGGTGTGTAGGTCTGAATGACGGCGCCGGTCTGGGTGTTGAAAATCTCGACCGCTTTGCCGTTGGTTCCCGATGTACCCATGACAAGAACGGCCGCGGTGTGATTGTTGAGAGGATTCAGCGCGATGGCCTTGGCCCGAACCCGGATGCCAAGGTTTACCTGCGTGCCGGTGGGGGTGATGACCGTGCCGTCGCTCACGACGAAAGTACCGTTCGTCTGCGCGCCGGGCGTGAAGGTCGGATACGGCACTGACTGACCCATCAGCGCCGTTGCGCTCATCGCAGCCAACACGCCGCTGAGCGGAAACAATCGCTTTAACTGAGAATTAATACGAGACGCATTGCGAAACATGTGTCGCTCTCCTCTTTGGTTGTTCAACACGCAACCCGGAATCGGCCGCGCAACATGGGGTTGTTTCAGGAAACGGATACTCACGCGGTAAAAAGAGGCGATGGCAGGTCAAATCAACCCTTGTGGTTGTTCTAACTGTTCGGAATCGTCATCGGCCTTTGACCGGCGCAAAGCCTTTGTTTGCAATGCGTATTTCCTCTAAACGCACGTTGTGTTCCGTTCTTTGAAACCACCCCGCTTGCCCTTCGACACGCCGTCCTGTTGAGCCGTGAAACGAGAAGCATGAAACCCTTTTCGTGCCTTCTTTCCTCGATCTCAGAACGTGGCTCAGTTGGCTGGGGCAGTACCAACGAGCAAAGTCTAGCCGAGAGAAAAGTACGCCAGCATGACGCCAACATTGCAGTTTCGTCATCTTGGCGCCGGGGCCGCTGCGACCATAACCAACCTCGTTGGCCGGGCCCTCGCAGCCACCTTTTCAAGCTGGAAAATATCTGTGAAAGAACGCTGGATGGAATGAATCGCGTTCTCGGGGATCCACAAAACCCCCGCGATCAAAACTTTTGCGAATTGTTCTGGGCTGAAGCGCTATTGGTGGTTAGAATCCATTCGAATGAGTTAAAGTTGCTGATCCGAATTCGCTGATCTTTCCTCAATCTCTTTTCAAACTTCCTTCTGTGCTATCAGGCAGGCGCAGGTCGCTAGTTATCGCACAAATAGGAATAAGGGCTGGGCAAAATACCACAGCCCTGGGGGCCGGTGCAATGAAAGCTTCTGGATTCTTTTCAGTTGTCAGGTTCTCGGTTCTGCTGCTCGGATTAGCGCTGACGATGGAAATCGCCGCGCGATCCAAGCCAGCCGCTCCCGCAACTCAGCCCGCGAAGAAAGCGGCAGGCAATCAGTCCTCGGCTCCCGCCGCGAGCGCCGCCGCGAGCAAGAGCCTCTACTACGTGAATGTCATCAGAATTCCGCCCAGTAATAACTTCGTTGGCCGGTTGAGCGCGAAAGATCTGATCCCTTTGCTCGGCAACATCGATCCCTACGTCTTGAAAGACCTCGATGCGGACACGCTGATTCTCTATCGCAGTTCCAAGACGGCTACGCAGGCCGCTGATGACGCGGAACTCAAAACCATCTCCGATCGGGTAAACGTATTGGCGCCCGGCCACGCGACCGCCGAGTTTATCGAAGTTCCACATGGCGCCAGCATCGAGAACATGCTCAAGGCCATTACAGATCTGATCCCTGACAAAAACATCACCGTGACCGCCGACGGCGCCGATCACGTACGTGTTGTGCGCGCTCCCGGCGTGGCCCAGGCCGACTACGACCGGCTCAAAGAAGATATCCGGCGCATCGGATGGCAGATGAAAATGGAATCTTCCGTCGATCGCGTCTTCTACGTCAATGCTGCCGACGTAAGTGCCGCTCTCGGCGGAAAGGGAGGATCCGCAAGCGGCGGAGCCGGCTCTTCGGGATCCAAAACCGATGGCGCTACGCAGTCTCAAAGTGAACAGAGCACGACCACTACGATCAACCAGCTCTGCCTGCCCGCAACTCCGGCTGCCACCCCAGCCAAAGCTGACGCCACCGCTAACTCCGCCAGTCAAGGTAGCTCCAGCGCGGCTAACTCCGGCGCAAGTCCAGCTTCAGCCAAAGATAACTCGTCCGGCCAGCAGTCCACTCCCTGCGCCGTCACCACCCCGGCAAAACCCGCAACCAGTGAAAGCAAGAGCGGTGCCGAATCGAGCTCTCCCACCGTTTCCGTGGCCGCCGCCAACGACGATCTGCTCGTCTTCAGTACTCTGCCCGGCCATGACGCCGATATCTCCGAAAAGAAGCGCCTTCTTGCGACCCTCGACTTCCCGCGCCCCGAGGTACTTCTAAATATCTGGAGCTTCCAAACGTCCTCCAGCAATATCAAGACAATTACCGAGACTTCCGCCCACCTTCAGGCAACGATTAGTGAATTCAATAACGCCATCCAGGAGAGTATCGATAAAACCTGGACCTATCTTCAAAGCACTTTGAACTCTCCCGATAAGTTCGACTCCAGGCTGTATCCATACTTGACCATGCAATATGTCGGTACCGGCCCAGATCCGCTCTACATTGATGAAGCGAACCGCAAGAAGCTCGGCATCTGTCCTGCCACCGAGTATTGCCTCGGATACGGTTCGCTCTTCCATCCCCTCAAGCCCACACTCACAGACATGCTGTTGGAGTCGATCGTTTCCACCCAGCCGGGCACTGTAATCCGCCAGGCAATTCGCACCATGGAAGGCGATTACGCAGGGCCCGCAAACGGCGCAACCTGCGAACAAAAAGATCAGGGTCAGACAGTCGTTAACGATGCCAACAGCGCGAAAGTCGGCATTCCGATTCACTGTTTCGAAGAGGAAGCCGAACTCGAATTTCCCCAGGACGATCAGAACTCACGCGCAGGCATTCTCCGTGCCGCACTCGCCAATTTCTTGTTCCACTACAAAATGTCACAACAATACCCGCATGAGTTTTCCTCTTACGACCTCACCCAAAGCGCCCAGGAATTAAACTCTGAACTCAATCCGTTGATCCTTGCTTTCAACCGTGATCTCTCGGCTATGCTCGGAGTTCTGAGCAACAACGCCGACCTCAAAAAAACCAAAAACGACTTATGGGGTTTCGGCGGACATGGTTCCACTTTCATCAACAACGGAGTCATTACCGCCCGTACTCTCAGCGGAAAATCAACGACCGTCGACACCGTAACCCAGAGTGTCTTCGATGCGACCACCCCGCCATCCATCACTGATCTCGTCAAAGCGGTGGGAGATGCGCAAAAGAATATTCCCACTCTTCTCAAGGCAGACATGACCGCCAATGAAGCTGCGGCCGTCCTCGGTGCTCTCAACTCCGTCGCTCCCGCTCAGTCCAAAATTGGCAGGGAATTCAAGATCAACATCACTCCGCGTAGCCTCAGCGGCGCCTCCTCCGCCGAACTCGCGATAAGTCTCGATGCCAAGGAAAGCGCCGAACCAACGCTCTACAGCAACGGCAAGAGCAGTTCCGACAACATCTCCCGCGTGGCCACACATAATGTGGAAACCAAGGTGCGCCTCGAGTCCATCAAGCTCTTCGAGATCTCTTCCTTCTCCGCATATCTTGAACGCTCCCGCAGGAATATTCCCATCCTGCCACCCTTCTTCGAACTGCCCTATGTTGGCTCCATTCTCAGCCTGCCTATGCCGGGTGCCAAGGAATACCACCGCAGCACCGCCGTGATTAGTGCTATCGTTGTGCCGACCGCAACCGACATCGTCAGTGGCATCCGTTTCAATTTCGACCGAGTTACTTTTCCCTCATTGCCGGCCATCCCCGCAGCGCCAAGTTGCTCGACGACAGCCAATGGAACTCCCGACCATCCATGCTCGTTGCGGGTTGCGCTCTCCATGAGCGATCTCAGCGCCTTCTCGATCAGCGCATTCCATCGCGCCAAGGTCGCATGCTTTGCAACGGGTCAGCCGTTCGCCGGATCAAGCTTGAACTGTGAAGACCTGAAACTTTCCACACTTTATCCGGAACGCTAACTCTATCCCGAGCACTATATCGGTTCGGATTCTTCCGACAGCATTCGATCCTGGGAGTGCCCTATGTTTGGAATAAAACCCCGCCGCAAAGTCTCCGACAACTCCAGTCCCAGCGCTATCAGTTATTGCGAGCGCGTTGCCGGCATCCTCACCGCTCCTGTCCCCCAGGCGAAGTTTCGCGCCGCCCTCACCATCGATGAATGGAGAGAAGTTTTCGGCGACAAGCCGCTCACCATTGAAGTCTTGTTCGAAGCCCTCATTGACAGCCCGCGCCTGCAGTCCATCGCCTCTTCCGCCACCGACTACACCCCCAGTGTCTGGTTGCTCGAGCAGGAACTCATCGCCCAGGGCAAAGCTGAAGCCATCTGCGGCGCCGCCATCCCATTCTGCGGACATATCGCAAAGCAGCCGCCCTCAGGCCCCTGTACCGCTGGCGCCGCCGCCATTTACAACATCGCCCAAACCGCCAACGCCACCGGCCTTTGCCTGTCGGGCGGCGGCATCCGCAGCGCCACCTTCAACCTCGGCGTCCTCCAGGCGCTCTCCCGCCTCAACCTGCTCGAAAAGTTTACTTATCTCTCTTCCGTCTCCGGCGGAGGCTACATCCATCAGTTCCTCGCCGCATGGCTTCACAATTGCGAAAAGATTCCTGGCCTGGGCAAGCCCCCGCTTCAGTTTGTTGAAGAGCACCTTGACCCGCTACCCCAGGACAATCCGCCCCGCCTCACCGAACAGCCCGATCCCATTCGCTGGCTCCGCCGCTATAGCAACTACCTCACCCCGCGCACCGGCATCTTCAGTTCCGACACCTGGGTCATGATCTCCGTCTGGTTGCGTAATACCTTCCTCAACCAGATCGTACTTGTTGCGTTCCTCGCCGCAATCCTTTGCCTGCCCCGTTTCCTCCTCACAGAAGGAGTTGTGTATCACTGGTTCAACGCACTCTATACGGAATCCTTCTTTGGCATCGAATGCGCCCTGCCCGCTCTCCTGATCGCCATCCTCGGCATCTACATCCTGTTGCAGCTCGTGGGCCTCCTCCAAACCCGTCCCTTCGTCTGGACATCCAAACCGCGCTCTATCGAACCCATGGCCATCCGCCGCTGGAAAGTTGTGGCCATCGCTGTCCTCGCCATATCGGTGCTCACAGCCCCCGCTCTCTACCGCACTTCCTTCGTAACGCCCACCCCCTACGACGCCGCAAACCTCAAGATCGCCTCGCTTTCCTCCTGCGCACCTCTTTGCCAGTCAAACCCTGATGCCGGCGCCTTGACCACGACCCACTTCCTGCCCGGACTGGTCGATTTCACCGCATGGTGTAACTATGTCGTTCCCAACGGATACGACCGCTTCCAGGCATTGAGGAATTGGTTCGCTTTTTTCCGCTTTCCCTTCTGGGATTGGCATGGACCCGAATTCGCCATCGAATTCATCCTCCTCGCCTTCGTCTTCCTGCTCAGCGCTGCCACTGCGATGGCTTCGAGCGAGCATCACCATAGTTGGGCTTTCTGGTCATGGGTCAGTGCCATTATTTCTACTGCGGCGACCTTCGGCATGCTTTATCTCCTCCGCCTGGGATTCTTTGCTCTCACTTTCTTCGTGCCGCCTGCGCTCTTCCGCGCCTGCGCAGTTGTTCTGATTCCGGTCCTCGTGTCGGCCGTAATCTTCCTCTGCTTTGTGCTGACCGCCGGCATCATGGGCAATCTCACTGACGACGCCCGTCGAGAAGACATGGCCCGCCTGCGCGCCCTGGGCTTCCTGCTTTCCTTTGTCTGGCTCGCCGCCACGGGCTTTTCCCTGCTCGGCCCCGAGCTTGCCCGTCAACTCGTCGGACTCCCTTACGTGCGCAGCCTGCTCTCCTTCGGCTGGGTCGGCACCACCATCGCCAGCGTGCTCGCCGGCAAGAGCTCCAAGACCTCCTCAAGCGCGAGCGACTCCGGTTTCAATCTCCAGCTTTTCATTAAAATCGGCCCTCCTGTTTTCGTAATCGGCCTCCTCCTGCTCATCTGCGTCGCCCTCGACGCGGTCCTCGCCCCCTTCTGCAACTCCGAGCTCAGCATCGCTGTCTGCGTCGCCGTGCTTGCCGCCGTCGCGGCGCTCTTCGGTTCCCGCCTCGACATCAACGACTTTTCCATGCACGCCTTTTACCGCGACCGCATCGCCCGCTGCTTTGCCGGTGCCTCCCACCCCCACCGCCGCCCCGACCGCTTCACCGGCTTCGCTGACAGCGACAGCGAAATCCACGTCGCCGATCTACTCCCCAAATCCTTCAGCAAAAACGCGCTCAAGACTCTCAACGATGAAGGAGAAACCGGGGACGATTCATGCGCTCCCACCGGAACCTACTCCGGCCCCTTTCCCATCTTCTGCACCTCCGTCAATCTCACCTTCGGCCAGGACCTCGCATGGCAGGAGCGCAAGGCCGCCAGCTTTGCTTTCACTCCGCTCTACTCCGGTTACAGCGTCGGCTTTACCTCTGAATACGTCCTGCGGAGACGAAATCAATACACCTACAACGGCTTCGTCCATACTCCCGACTACGCCTACTACGGCGGCATTCGCATGCACTCGGCGGTCGCCATCTCCGGCGCGGCTGTCAGCCCCAACATGGGCTACCACACTGATCCAGCTATGGCGTTTCTACTCACCATGTTCAATGTCCGCCTTGGCTGGTGGATCAGGAATACACGCCTCACCGGGAGTCCTCTGGGCAGCCGCTCCGCCTCGCCCCGCTTCCCGCTCCTCCTCCTGCTCAAAGAGCTGACCGGCCGGGCCACTGACACCGAGCCCTTCGTCTATCTCACCGACGGCGGCCACTTCGACAACATGGGACTCTACGAGCTCGTACGTCGACGTTGCCGCCGCATCGTCATTTGCGATGCCGAAGAAGATGCTAACAATACCTTCGAAGGCATCGGCATGGCCATCCGCAAGGCTCGTGTCGACTTCGGCGTCGAAATCACCCTTGACCTTCGCCAGCTCGACCCCCGAGTCGTCGACCCTGCCCAGGTTCCTCCCTCTCCCGTCGCACCCGCTCATTATGTAACAGGAACGATCCGCTACCCTGAGGACGACTCTTCGTTGGCCTCCGGGACCATCATCTACATCAAGGCCGGCATCACCGGCGACGAGCCTGGCGACGTACTCAACTACAAACGCCAGCACACCGACTTCCCCCATGAATCCACCGCCGACCAATGGTTCTCCGAATCACAATTCGAGAGCTACCGCCGTCTCGGCTACCACTCCATCCTCGACCAAAAACAACTCGGCGGGCTCACTCCGCCCCTGGTAAAGCTGCTTAAACAACTGTTCGATCCTGCATAGAACTGCGCGTGGTGGTCATCGAGACCGTTGAGTAACTTAAACCGTCCGAATGCCTGCCTGACGTCGAACTCAGATAGACTCCACTGACAGTGCATACCTTTTTCTGTCTCTTTCAACCGGCAGATTCCAACCTCGCCACTGCAAACCGCATCACGGTCTATTGCCGGGTTCAAGCATATTACCCCTGTCCATCAAATGATGACCGCCACATCTTGACCGTCATATAAAAGAAGGCGTACCCTGTTCTCCATGGACGATCCGAACACAGATGTAATTCAGGGAACACTCGACATGCTCATCTTGAAAACGCTGAGCCTTGAGCCGATGCATGGATTCGGAATTGCGCGCCGTGTCGAGCAAATTTCGCGCGGCGTGTTCAAGGTCAATCCGGGGTCCCTGCTGACTGCGTTGCAGCGCCTGGAGCGCGCAGGATGGCTCGACGCCGAGTGGAGCAACACCGCAAATTCGCGTCGCGCCAAGTTCTATTCGCTCACCCGCGCCGGTAAAAAGCAGCTCGAGATAGAGACCAGGGACTGGACGCGCCGCGCCTCGGCGATTGCGCGCCTGCTTAAAGCGGAGGCCTGAATCCATGTCCCTTTGGCGCCAATTTACCCGCGGCTTGCGCAGCCTGACGCACAGCAGTCAAGCGGACCGCGACGTCGCTGACGAGGTCAACCAATATTTTGAGGAAGTAAAGGCGGAATTGATGTCGAAGGGACTGTCTGAGCAGGATGCGAAGCGTGCCGCGCGACTCGAATCGGGAAGCATGGCCCAGGTCAGGGATCAGGTTCGTTCCGACGGTTGGGAGAATGCTCTAACTTCCTTCGCCGCCGATCTGCGCTTTGCCATGCGACAACTAATCAAGCACAAATCCTTCGCAGCGACGGCAATCTTGACGCTGGCATTGGGCATCGGCGCCAACACCGCAATCTTCACCGTCGTCCAATCAATTTTGCTCGCGCCTTTGTCCTACAAAGATGCGGACAGGATCATCGCTCTCAATACGCGCTGGACCGACACCGGCCATCAAAGCACGCGCGTCACCGGTCCGGATGCAGAAGACGTGCGGGCTCGGGCGCGAAGCCTCGAGGCAGTGAGTCTTTACTCCGGCGGCCAGATGGGCGTGCAGTTGAGAGATCACGCTGTCTTCACGGTCGTGACGGGAGTCGATCCCGATTTCGCGCACGTTTTCGGCCTGCAACCGATCGCCGGCAGACTGTTCAATGAAGCAGACGCCCATCGCGCCGTCCTCGTGAGCGAGCAATTTGCGCGCGACAACTTTGGCGGCTCGCAGGCCGGGCTCGGCCAGACCATCCACATCGAAAACGAAGCTGTACAGATCGCCGGCATCTTGCCGGAAGGCTTCGACTTTCCCGCCAAAACCCAGGTTTGGGAAGCCCTTCCTGAGCGGCCTGAATCGCGATCGCGAACCGCCTTCAATTACAGGGCTGTTGGCCGGTTGCGCTCCGACGTGTCTCTCGCCGTCGCGCGGGCGGAACTGAATGGAATCTCGCGTCGGCTTGAGGCCGCATATCCGGCCGACAACCGAAAGAAGCAGTTGACGCTCGTGCTCTTGCAGCAAGCGATGACCGGCAACGCTCGCCCAACGTTGTTGCTGCTTTCAGGCGCAGTAGCATTGATTCTGTTGATCGCCTGTGTCAATGTTACCCATCTGCAATTGGTGCGCTCCATGGAACGGCAAAGAGAACTCGCGATCCGAGCTGCGCTGGGTTCGTCGCGTTGGCAATTGATGCGTCCCGTCGTCGCCGAAAGCCTGCTGATCTCGATTGCCGGCGGTCTCTTCGGGATTGTCATGGCCGTTCCAGCCGTGCACGCGTTGGTGGCAATCGCTCCCAAAGAATTGCCCCGCGCTGCGGAGATTCACCTCAACCTCTGGGTCCTGGCGTTCACCCTGGCGCTCTCACTGCTCGCGACCGTGGTTTCCTCTCTTCTTCCGGCTTACCGCGCCACGCAGGTCGACCCGTCTGAGGCGTTGAAGCAAGACAGTTCTCGCGGTATGACGCAACATAAGGCTACCGTCCTTCGCAACGGATTGGTCGTGGCCGAGGTTGCGGCGACCTTTGTTCTGGCCGCGAGCGCCGGTCTTCTGCTGCGTACCATGGCGACATTAATTGCGCGCGATATGGGCTATCAAACCGCGCAGATGCTGGTAGTCGATGCCGATGCTCCGGCGCACACCATGGAAGATGCCCAGAGAGTTGTGCGCCAATACGATATCTTGTTCGCTCAACTTGCGGCCTTGCCGGGAGTCGAACACGTCGCCGGAATCATGGGCCTTCCCACCGGCGAGCACGGATCAAACGGCTACTACAAAGTCAAAGACAGCCCTCGGGCAGCAGCGGGACACGAGTCGCAAGCCGACTTCAGCGTCGCGAGTCCAGGATATTTTCAGAAGATGTCCATTCCCATCAAGCGCGGCCGCGATTTCGCATCGCAGGACAGCTATGACAATCAATTTGTTGCAGTGATCAGCGCATCGCTCGCCAGGCAGAGCTTCGGCGATAGTGATCCAATCGGCAGGCAAATCCAGTGCGGGCTCGACTCCGATAACTGGATGACAGTCATAGGCGTAGTCGGCGACGTACGCCAGGAATCACCGGCAGCAAAGCCCGGGCCCACTCTCTATATGCCGATGGCGCAGCACCCGTTTTTTGCGACGGAGATTCACATCGCGCTCCGAACCCAGGTCAAGCCGCTCGTCTTAATGAATGCAGTGCAGCAGAAGGTGCTCGAAACAAATCCTCAAATCGCTCTCCACTTCACCACCATGGACGCGATGCTCGGCAGCTCCATCGCCACGGAACGCTTTCGTGCGGCGCTGGTCTCGTCCTTCGCCGGAATCGGTCTGCTGCTGGCCATGTTGGGAGTCTATGGCACCATCTCTTACACGGTCGCGCAACAACGATTCGAGATTGGGGTGCGCATGGCATTTGGAGCGGAAAAGGATCGGATTCTGAGAATGATTCTTCGCCACGCCGTGAGACTGGCCTGCTTCGGTGTGGCGTTGGGGCTGGCTTCGAGCCTGTTCTTGGCGCGTCTGATCGCCGGCATGCTGGTGGGCGTTCGTCCGCTCGATCCCCTCAGTCTCTCAACCGCGGCCTTGCTATTGTTGCTCACGGCTATCGTAGCGGCGCTGGCTCCAGCGCGGAGGGCAACACGGGTTGAACCGATGTTGGCATTGCGCGCCGAGTAGTGACGAATTGGCGGTCACCTTAAACCGATCTAGTCCAAAGGCCGTACGTTTTTCAATGAATCACGGGAGAACTACGGAAATGTGGCCGATTATCAACATCAATTGCACTTAGCGGCGGTAATGCCTCGATACCTTCGTTGACTCTAGGGCGGTCGTCGCTCTTGATCGAAAGTGCGTCGGCCCATGAAGGATCGGGGGTCCATTGCGCTGCCCACTTGGGGAAAAGATGAGGCGCCATAGGACGCGCAATGCCGAACCCCTGCGCTAATTCGCATCCCATATACAAGAGCATCCAGCCCAATTCAGCGGACTCGACGCCCTCGGCAATCAGCTCCCTGCGAAACGCGGTCGCCAGCCTCAAGAGACCTTCGAGGACCGACAAATCCTCTGGGTCGTTGAGAATGTTGCGCACGAAGCTTTGATCGATCTTGAGAACACGCGCCGGAAGCCGTTTGAGATAAATCAACGAGGAGTATCCCGCGCCAAAATCGTCGAGTGCGAACGAGACTCCGAGTTCGATGCATCTATTTAAAGTCTTCGAAACCTCCGTCACGTTCATGAGCGCGCCGGTTTCCAGAATCTCAAGCTGCAAACGAGACGGATCGATTAAGGGGTGCGCCGCAAGAAGCGCTGCCAGGCGATCGACGAAATTCGTCTGTTGCAATTGCATGGCGTCGATATTCACGCTGACCGGAATATCGAGACCGATTTCATGCCATAATCCGATCTGCGTGAGAGCCGTGTCGATCACCCATTCGCCCAGCTTTACATCGAGCGGATGATTCTCGATGGTCGGCAAAAAATCAGCAGGAAGTAGCAGCCCTCGTTCCGGATGCTGCCAACGAATCAACGCTTCTGCGCCTATCACCGCGCCCGATCTCATGTTAACTTTCGGCTGGTAATAGAGTACGAACTCGTGCGCCGCCATGCCGCGCTGTATTCGCTCGATAGCCTCAGAACGACCGCGAATCGTGCGATCTCGCGATTCGTCGAAGTAGCTGAATCGGCTCTGGCTCGAGAGCTTGGATTCGTACATGGCATGGTCCGCTTGACGCAGCAATTGATCTGCGTCTACTTCATCTGTGTGTGAGTAAAAGGTCACTCCGATACTCGATGAAATATGAAGAACGAGATCGCCAATTCGTATCGGCTGGGCGACGGATTCCAAGAGCCGATCGATAACCGGACGACTGGAGGCAGCATTCTCAAGATCCAGAAATACGGCTACGAATTCATCGCCGCCCAGCCGAGCCAACGTATCGCCGTCACGCATAACACGTTTCATGCGCTTGGCGACAACTTTGAGCAGGCGATCGCCGACTTCGTGTCCATGGGTGTCGTTCACCGTCTTGAAGGAATCCAGGTCAAGATAGGCCACGGCAAGATTGCGCGTTCGACGGCGGCTTCGCGCCATTGCCTGCTGCAGCTTGTCTGCCAGAAATACTCGATTCGGCAGGCCGGTCAGCGGGTCATAAAGCGCCAAGTGCTCCAATCGCTCTTCCCGCTCCTTGAGCGCGGAAACATCGAATGCCAAAGCCACATAATGTTGTACAACCCCTGTCGAATCGCGTACCGCACTGATGGTGAGCATCTGGGGAAAGACAGTTCCCCTCTTGGTCCGATTCCAGACTTCGCCCGACCATTGCCCCGTCTCTCTTAATGAACCCCACATGGCTTCATAGAAATCCCGCGTATGTAGGCCCGATTGGAAAATGCGCGGATTTCGGCCGATGACTTCTTCCCGCGAGTAGCCTGTAATCAGAGTGAACTTATCATTGACATCGAGGATCGATCCATCGGCCGAAGTAATGATGATCGATTCCTGGGCATTCGTAAACACGCTGGCAGCCAATTGCAGCCGCATGTCTGCTAGTTTCCGGTCGGTAATCTCCTGGATCGTTCCGCGCATTCGCCACGGGCTGCCCCTGAGATCCAAATCGAGCTGACCAAGGCCATGAACCCACCGAATTTCCCCGTCGGACGGCCTGGTTATGCGGTATTCCTTGTCAAAGTGCCGGCACTTTCCCACGACTTCTGAGGCAAAGTAATCGGCCATCATGGCACGATCGTCCGCGTGCACAAGACGGTTCCAACTGGTCAGCGTATGCTCGAAGGTTGTGTCGATTCCCAGCAAGGAATTGAGGCAATGCGAAGCAGTCCAGACCCCGCTTCGAATATCGAGTGAATAGCTTCCGATGCCTGCGACACTTTGAGACTCATGCAGCCATTCCTCGCTCTGGCGTAGAGCTTCTTGCGTTTGCTGTGTGGCATCGTCCGCCATTTGCCGCAAATCGCTGCTCCCGGGCGCGCCATTCCGAAGCGGGTATTGATGCAGATCAATCCATTCTTTCCGGCGATTCTTCCGCAGGATTCTCTGAAATGTACTCACAACGTTTCCCATAGCCCACCGCTTCTTTCCTCGGTCTACCACTGACATGTGAGATTTGTTCACGTCAACATGGGGAAGTGGTGATGTGGATCGAGACGTCGGTCTTCCCAGCGGTGCATCCATTGCGGAGCACTATCGCTTCTCGATCGCAGGACAGAAACTACCCTGTCGGGATGACCAAGGTCATGCCATTCCAGATCGTCGAGGCGCAATGCGAGCAGTCGCTCGGCGCTGGGTGCCAGTACCTGGCGAGAAAAATCCGAGACCGGTATGGAGTCATACCATCCCGTCCGAACAGGAATATCCCATGCGCATCCGCAACCTGACAATACGACCTCAAGAGCTCCGGTCAACTCTGGCATTGTCGCAACGGCAATCTCGAGAAACGCGTTTACATGCCCCACCATAATGAACGTGTTCCACAACGCTCCGCTCTTAAACAGACGATTTGCGACAAGTTGGTCGGGCTTCTCCTGAAAGCCTTGGACGTGAAACAACCGGTTTCCCGCTGCCACTCCCAATTCGATCCAGCCGAACTCGACTTCAGGATTGCTTGGCCTTGCCCCACCAAGAACGACTGATTCAGAATGAGTCTCTGCGACCTGAAATGCGGATTCAAGCGACTGGGTAAAGGCCGTCTCGCTCGAATAATAGTGATCGCAAGGGAGAATCGCGACTAAGGCATCCGGATCCTTATCGGCTATGTGCAGCAGGCTCAAGATAATCGGAGGAGCCGTGCCACGATTGCACGGTTGCACAAGTCTACGCGACGGCGTTTGGCGAAGGTCGGGGACATAATACTGTTCGTGGGCGCGCGTAAGTGCAAATATGGTCTGCCCTTGTGGAATGCTGATAGCGGTGCGATCCCGCGACTGTTCCAGCAGCGTCTGTTTGCCAAGAAGCCGGCAGAATTGCTTCGGTCGATCATCGCCAGAAACAACTCGGGTCAGACTGCGAAGTCGCGTTCCGTCGCCGCCTGCAAGTATGACGCCCCATCTCCTCTCTCTCGAACCACAGTGAGTGAGATCGAGAGTTTGCGGTAGTTCCGATGTTGATTCGGTGGCCCAGTTCGCGACGCTCTTTTGATTCGAGCCCGGCTCGCGAAGCTTCTCCGATTCAACGGGTTGGGACATCAAACGCGGCATGATCAAGTCTTTCTCCTTTGCTGTTGCTAGGCTTTCTCAGTCAGGCTAGTTATTAGCCCGGAGTGGCGAATTCGAGGGTCGAGTGTAATCTGGTTGCGGAAAAGCAGAGTTAGAGTTAATTACTTTCGACGATGGAGGATCGTTTTCGAAGATGGCCTTATCATTTCACTCTTAGTCGAATTGGCGCATCTAGGGCGATTGCTAGTTTTGCTGCCTAACTAACTTAATGGTTAGTTACATTAGACTTATGCGCAGTTCTTACCGGTTGTGACCGGGAATTAGTCGGTTGCAGACGGGCTATAGCTCAGTTTATGGAAGTTGAACCATGCTGCATGATCCCACGCCTGGATACTGCGCCTCCGCTTTTGACATGTTCCGCCAGTCCGGGACCTGGCGAAGAGTCATTGCGTCGTTGAACGTCCGGGCTATCCACACGGCAAATGCCATCAGTGTTTCGGCCTCGTGCGGTCCGAATGCTGCTTCACGCCGGCTCGATACCGACATCGTTCCAATCGCCTCCCCAAAGTGAACCAGGGGTACCCAACAGCCGGAACGCATGCCAAGTCGAGTTAAATGGCGAACGGCCTCTCTCGCGAATGGAGAGTCTTGCATCCTCTCCAACAAAACCGGCTGAAGAGTACGAAAAGCAGCGCCTGCAGGCGATCCATCCAGTGGCAAGCGCACGATTCTAGGGCGGATCTCGCCGTCCGCCGGAGTTAGGAACTGAACCACAAGTGCGCCTGTCTCCGGTTCGTAAAAGTCTAATGTTGCGGTATCGTTAGGAAGAATTTCGCTCAAGCTGGCGGCGGTATTTCTAACTAGATTGAGCATGTCGATATTGGCGAGCTTCGTTTCGTTCATGTGCAACATTGATATAACCTCGGCTTGCTTCAGACGCTGAAGGTGAAGGTGATGCAAGACTCAGCAGTATGTCACGAATATGTGTGATAACTTGAACGAAAGATACATTAATATAGGACAGATCGCACCTAGCAGCATTACTAGTTGCCATTGGATATTTCTAATTCAACGTGTGGAAAAAATAATTCTGTCAATCAGTTGAGCTTGTAAGTCCTTCCCGAATCGCAAATCGAGTTAGCTCGGCGACGGAATGACTGCCCACCTTTGTCATGAGGCGACTGCGGTGAAATTCGATTGTTTTGACGGATAGGTTGAGCAGGCTTGCAATCTCTTTATTCTGCTTGCCTTCCGATATCAGTTGCAGGATTTCTCTTTGCCGGCTCGTCAGCTCGACGATAAGCTGTGAAGTCTTCGCCGGCCACATTCCGATATTGTCGATCACATCCTGACCCAGGCCGGGAGAAAAACTGGTGCCGCCCTTGCGCACAATCTCAACAGCCTTCAGCAGTTCCTCTGATGCCGCGGACTTCAAAATATACGCAGATGCCCCGGCTTCGATTGCTTTACGCACATAGATAGCATTCGCATGCATGCTGATAAATATGAACTTGGTTGCCGGAAGTATCTTTCTAATCGCGCAAGCCGCGTCGATTCCGTTCAAGAGAGGCATGCCAATATCGAGCACCACGATCTCCGGTCTCAATCGCAATGCATCGTCAACGAGTTTCTGTCCATTGTCGGCGCATCCAACCACTTCGAAATAGTTTTCCAGTAATCGCCGAATCCCATCAAGAATCAGGGCATGATCGTCACCCAGTAAAATCCTAGCCTGCGTCATTTGTGAATCCCCCAATGGGGACCGAAGCAGTTATCACCGCGCCTTGACCCGGTTGGGAAGAGAGATTGAGAGTGCCGTTTACAAGTCGCGTACGCTCTTTCATGCTCATGATTCCCATGCCGGTGGCGCTGTGAGTCGGAGGCACCATGAATCCTATGCCATTGTCCGCGACCCGCAACTGAACGGTTCCTTCTTTCTGGCTTAGTGCTACCCTAATTTGAGTGGCTCGTCCATGAACAGCGGCATTGCGCATGCTTTCCTGCGCGATGCGATAGAGACACGTGGCAACCATGTTGTTCAAACGTGAATCTTCTGTCGGACCCACAAAACTAACACGAATGCCCTGAGCCTTTTCAAACTCTTCACAAAATGCTTCGAGGGCGATGCTCAATCCAAAATCCGTAATAATGGAAGGGTGCAAGCCACGTGAGATGCGCCTCACTTCAGAGGATGCGCGAAGGGCCTGACGCTGCAGCCGTTGTACTCGTTCGAGCGCCTCGTCACTTGAGTTCGGTAGCATGTCCGACAACGATCCCAATTCGATCGAGAGAATCGCAAGCCGCTGCATTACGTCATCATGTAACTCGCGAGCCAGGTTTCTCCGTTCATCCTCTTGCGCCGAAAGAAGAGTCCCTGCCAGTGAGCGTAGCTTTTCTTCTCTATCGTGGAGTTCTGCCGCAGCCTCGTTGCGGCTCGTCATATCCGATATAAAGCTGACCGCAAATAACCCTTGTTTGGTTTCTACGCTGCTGAGGTTCGTCTCGGCCGGGAACTCGGTACCGTCTTTGCGTAAGCTGATCACTTCCTCTGTAGCTCCCGTTTGGTATCCCCCCGGGTTTGCAAAGAATTCGGCGCGGAAAGTCCGAAAATGGCTGCGGAATCTCTCCGGAATGAGAATGTCCTTTGACTGTCCGACTAACTCGGACGGATCGTAACCGAACATCGTCCCGACCATTCTGTTGGCGAGCACAATTGTCCCGTTGGCATCGGTAGCCAGAATCGCCTGGGCGGCAGTGTCAAGCAGCGTGCGCGTCGTTGCTTCACTCTCGCGAAGCTTCTCTTCGGTGAGTTTGCGTGCCGTGATGTCCTCAGCCCAGATCAGCATCCCCTCCGGGTTTCCATCTCCTTGTCCCCACGGCCGAACCTCCCATCGCACCCAGGATGTCCCGTGAGCTCCGTCCCACCTATCCTCTTCCACGCGTATCGTTTCTCCAGCTAAACATCGCCGGTGGGCATCGATCCAGTGCTCAGGTATATCAGGAGAGATTTCGTACAGTGATTTACCCATCATTTGTGTTGAAGCTACCCCGAAAAACGCACACCAGCGATCAGTTGCATGGATGTATCGCATTCCTCGGTCGAGCATGGCTACCGCCGCGGGGGTGTGTTTGACGAAACAATCCAATAGCTCCCCGCGCGCAGCGAGCATGGCAGTTCTGTTTCTAACTCGCTCATTCAATTCGGAGTTGAGTTCCGTGAGACGCTCTTCGGCAGCTACGGCCTGATTGCTGTAGCGCTTGATATCGCTATAGACTCCCCAGATAATCAGCAGCCCGATTCCATTCCCTAGCATCAGGGACCAGGCGAACCGTTGTTTTGAGGCATGCAATCGCTCATCCTGCAACTTGAGAAGGCGAGATCCCTCGCGGAACATATCGGCCATAAGCGGCCGAATAGTTTCCGTGAAGCGTTGGTCTTCGTATTGCGCCGCCTTCGCCGCGGGCATGTCGAAATCACTCTTGGAGCGGGAATCCACTTCAGAATCAAGGCTTGAAAGGCGACTGAGGATTAGCGGATTTATTTGACCAAATGCATGGCGCTCATTGGGGTTATCCGCGGTAAGAACCGTAACATCGGCAGCGCCATTCCGAGCATTTTGCGCCGCCCGGCGATAGGGCGCAAGAAAGCTCTTGTCGCCCGTGAGCAGGTAACTGAATCGATTGGATTGAGCAGTTCTAAGCTCCGCGCGCAACCGTCCGAGAGCGGCATCGACCTGCAAGGTGTGACGGTTTGAATCCTCACTTCGAACAGCCTGCTCAGCGTACGTCCACGTTAGCACCCGCGTGACGATTGCGATGGCTAACAAGAGTGTCAGCCGGACTAGGGCCCTTCGCTGAAATGCGCGCTTGTCTTTCGAGTCAACCATTAGAGCCCCGTGATGAGACCACCAACATCTACTCTATTGCGCCAGAGCAAGTACATTCGTAGAACCAAGCGGTCGTGACTTTCAGCCAGTGCAATGAGAGTACTCCAATTCTGTGGATCAAATGATCCATAAACGACATATTTGATCCAGCCAAAATTGGAATGCTGCTTACTCGCTATGTCGCAAGCTCCCGATGACAGAATTGTCATCCGGCGCACATCGAGAGGATAGAGAAGAATGGGGGTTGAGTTAATCAACGTCCAGTCATTCAATGTAAGTAAGAATCCACGATATTTCGATAAGGCTTGATGCGGATTTCGAGTGGCTATAACTCAACTCACGCTCTAAATCGTGAGTCGGCGCAATCATCGTTTCATATAAATCGGCTTATGGATAGTGCAAAGTGACTTCTCAGTTGACTTAGTGGTCTTCACTCTTTGAGTTATGTGATGGGTTATAACCGAAACGAAGCGAAAGCACCCATGCTTTCGTGTGTAAGAATTCGTTACATCCTTCCTTTGAGGCAGCCACCGCGTTTCGTGTTACGCCTAAGATAAGCAACTTGGTTCCTGGAAATTTGAACTCGAAATACGCCTCCTGCGTGGACGCGGCCGGCTTGGAAAAATATCACTTCGATTGAGGCGGTTGGACCAATCCGCAATCAGCCAAAAGGCGCACTCATTCGGAATGATCGATCGAACTGAGACGGACCGCCCGCCTCTCCTTGTCCAAATCGAGCACGTCCCAGAATCGTGAAAAATCTCCAGTCTGTGGCCAAAATTGGCGCTTTCACCGAAATTTTGATCATTATGCTCATTTTTATGGACATTTCACTCACTTTTTCGTACCGTGGGTTAACGCAATTGCAATATTGTCCCCGGCCCTCGAATTCCTGAAGGCCAAAAGCAACTGCTCCACCGGTTCCCATCCGTAGCATTCATTCTTGTTTGGCCAGTTCCCGTAGCCACGCAGTGTCCAGGCTGCAATTCCAGGCCCGGCCGCGGCGTCCCAGAGTCTAGGTGGTTTGCCCTTTCGGCACAAACGATTAGAGCGAGGAGCCAATGAAAATCAATTTTGCCAAGATATTTTTCGCCTGTACGGCCATACTGCTGGTGTGCGCGGCAATCTCAGGTGCGCAGACAGTGACCGGATCGATTACCGGAGAAGTGACCGACCCCAGCGGCGCGGTCATCGCCAACGCCCAGGTAGTGGCTCACAACTTGGACACGGGTGTCGATTCGTCAACTACCACCAACTCGACAGGTCTCTACCGGCTTCAATTCCTTCCAATCGGCCATTATCAAGTTGCCGTCCAGGCCAACGGATTCGAGAGTCAGACAATTCCGCCCTTCGCGTTGGAAGTACTCCAGATCGCTACGTTTAATGTGAAGTTGAGAGTGGGTGGCGGGACCACCGAGGTGAGTATTTCCACCGCGCCCCCCATTTTGAATACCAACGATGCCACGATCGACACTACCTTCACCGAGAACACCATTCAGAATTTCCCTCTGAATGGCCTGGATTTTTCCTCCATGACCCTTTACATGCCGGGCGCGGTGAACACCGCCGGCACCTCCGGTATGCAGAGCATTGAGCGCAGTACAAGTTGGCAGGACTCGCCGAACCTGAACGGCAACCGCGCCCAGGCGAACAACTACACGCTCGATGGCATCGACATGAACGAGACCTTCAACAACGTCATCTCCTACAGCCCGGCGCCGGAAGCGCTTGAAGAAGTCAAAGTGCTGACGGCTGATTCTCCCGCCGACTACGGCAACGTAAATGGCGGCGGCGTTGTAAGCGTACTCAAGAGCGGAACCAACCACTTTCACGGGTCGGCTTATGGCTACGTGCAAGACTATCGACTGGACGCCAACTCCTGGACCAACAACTACCAGGGCATTCCGGTCAATCCGTTTTCTCAGGCTCAATTCGGAGGCTCGATTGGTGGGCCCATCCTCCACAACAAGCTGTTCTTCTTTGGCGACTACCTTGGTTCCCGATATCACAAGGCGGGAACCGGTTCGGCCAGCGTGCTTTCCGCCGCCATGCGCGGAGGGGATTTCTCGGCGTTGCTCTCGACTGCCAATCCCATCCAGCTTTACGACCCGGAAAATGGTTTTGCTCCCTATGTCGGCGATCAGGGCATTCCGATCAACAATCCGGTCGCACAGTATCTCTTTGCCCATCCCAATCTCTATCCACTGCCTAACGCTGCGCCTACTGACGGCGTGATCGCCAACAACTACCAGGGACCTTACAAAATCTTCAAGGCCAACGATCAGGGCGACATCAAGATCGAATACGATCCCACCGCCAAGGACAAGATCACGGGGTTCTTTTCGATTTCGACCGCTTACGACGGTTCCAACGCGACCTCTGCCACCGATGCGCTGGCAATTACCTTTCCCGGTGCCAATCTCTATCCCACCAAGATTGTCGGCACCAACTGGGTCCACATCATCTCGCCGGCCCTGGTTAACTCCGCACGTGTCGGCTTCACGCGCACGTTCTGGAATGTCGGCCTCCCGACCGATCCAACCGGTGTCTTTGGCACCACAGGCAATTCCATCGTCGGTGTTGGATTCACCGGCCAGACTTACGAGGGATTTACCGGCGAGGTCATCAGCGGCGGCGCCAGCACCGTGGGCAACCAGGCGCTCAATAACGGAACGATCATCGACAACACCTATAGTTACATCGACAATCTCACTTGGCAGCACGGCCTCCACTATCTGAGCATGGGCGTGCAAGGGCTTCGATACCAGCAGAATTACCCCACCAGCAATAACAGCGGCTACCTCGGCAATTTGAACTACACCGGCGCATTCACCGGGAATGGCGCGGGCAGCGGCGGGTACGGGGCTGCCGATTTTGTGCTCGATCGCGTGCAGTCGGCGCAGGCCACTCTGACCAGCCTCAATGTCGGCCAACGTCAGTGGCGTGTCGCAGGATTCGTCAACGATGACTATAAATTCCGCCCTAATCTCACCTTCAATCTGGGAATTCGCTACGAATTTGATCAGCCATGGATTGAGTCCAACAACAAAACCGGAAACATCAACATTGCGACCGGCCAACCCATCTACGCGCACGCGATTCCAGCCGGCGCGCCCGCCGGGTCAGGCCTCTGTCCTACGAGTGCTTGCTACCAGCCCAATTACCGGCAGATTATGCCGCACCTCGGCTTTGCTTATCAGGTCAATAATCGCCTGGTCGTCCGCGGTGGATACGGCGCAACCAGTTTCTTTGAGGGCAACTCTTCCAACCAGCGACTGACATCCGTCACCCCGTTCTTGACCGCCGTTAACGTCTCGGTCAACTCGCCCACCGTCGCTGCTCCGAGCGCGGCTCGCACTGCGGAGCAAGGATTCACCGGCGGCTCAGCGACGAACGGCGGTACATTCGATACCTATCCGCAGAATATCCAGCCTGCTTATGTGCAGGAGTGGAACCTGACCACCGAATACGCCCTCACGAACACTACATCGCTCCAGGTCGGCTATATCGGCGAACAAGGCCAGCACATTGAAGACTACGGCAACATCAACCAATACACGGTGAACGGTGACGCCACATCCGCGCCCTACTACAACAACCAGTACATTGGCGTGAATAGCGCCATCGGCATTGGCTCCAACTCGCTGCTCATCACCGAATCACGTGCCATGATGAACTACAACTCATTGCAGGCAGTGCTCCGTCAGCGCGCCTATCATGGGCTGGAGTTCAAGTTGAACTACTCCTATAGCAAGGCGATGACCAACAGCCTGGGCAACTATGGCTTGAACGTGAATGGCTACAGCGGCGCGTTCCAGAACTACTACAACAGCTCTGCCGACTACGGTCCTGCCGGATACGATATCACCCATAACATCTCCGGCACCGGTGTCTATGCGCTTCCCGTCGGACGTGGCAAGCAGTATCTATCCGGCGTGAACCGCATCCTCGACGAGGCCATTGGTGGCTGGAAACTTGCCGTGGCCGGTGTCTCTTATTCAGGCTTTCCTGAGGCTGTGACTACCGGCGTTGTCAATGGCGCCGAGCAGACCGGTTCCTCCAACAACTCCAACAGCTACGGTGCGGCGCGCGTCAACCAATACCGCCACCTCAAAGTCACCAATCGCAACATCAACAACTGGTTTGGCACCGATCCCTCCGCAACTCCCTGCTTGACCGCCGGTGTCGACAACGGCACGTGTGCTTTCGGTGCGCCGTCCAACAATGTTTTCGGCGATTCGAGCAACGGGTCGGTTCGCGGTCCCGGCTACCTCAACGTGGATATGTCGGCATTCAAGGACTTCCATCTCTTCGCCGAGCATAGTGTGGGCTTCCGCTTCGATGCCTTCAATGCGTTCAACATCGTCAGCTATGGAAACCCCGACACAGTCATCACCGACACTACCTTCGGCCAGATCGCAAGCCAATTGCAGATCCGGTCTCAAGAGCGGCGGATGCAGTTTTCGGCCAGGTACTCGTTCTAACCAGATCCATTTCGTAGAATCACATTGAATCGTTTTTCGTATGAAGAACCGCTGTAAACCCGGATTCCTGGCTGGTTAATCGAAGTTCAGCGAGGAGTCCGGCGTTTTTATGAATTTGGATAGGAAATGATGGAACTCGAAATTTGCGTGGATTCGGTTGACTCCGCGGTCGCCGCCGAGAATGGTGGCGCCCAACGCGTGGAGTTGTGCAGTGCTTTGATTGAGGGCGGCTTGACGCCCAGCATGGGGATGGTACGCGCAGTGAGATCGCGCATCGGCATTGGCATCTATGCCATGATCCGGCCTCGCGGAGGCGACTTTGTCTACTCTGACGAAGAGTTTGCCGTGATGCGTGATGATCTATTACTCGTAAAAGAAAACGCGGCGGATGGAGTGGTTTTCGGCTTACTCACTCCCGATGGCGAAGTGGACGTGAATCGAACTCGTGAATTAGTTGAGTTGGCGAGACCCATGAAGGTGACGTTCCATCGAGCCGTCGATATGGCAAGGAACATGGACACTGCGATGGCCGACATTGTGCGAACCGGCGCGGACCGCGTGCTAACCTCGGGAGGCGTCCAAACCGCAAGTCTCGGCAGTGCGTGCATCGCGCGGCTGGTGCGCAAATTCGGCAGCCAGATCGACGTGATGGTTTGCGGCGGCGTTCGCAGGGAGAACGTTGAGCAAATCGCACAGGCAACAGGCGCCAGTCAATTCCACGCGGCACTGCGCACAGCGATACCGAGCCCCGTGACTTATCGCAAGTCCGGCTTGTTCATGGGAGAACCCGGCCTCGATGAATTCGCACGCTTCACGGTACTTGCCGCCGATGTACGCACGCTTCGCGAAGCCATCGATAAAGCCAGTCTGCAGGGAGTTTCTCAGCAAACATAGTCGATGCGTCGTGGAACTTCCTGGTATACCGTTGGTTGCGTACAATCACAGCTTGTCGTCACTACGTCCCTGGGGAACCGTTCGATACGCATGTCTTCGAAGACCGATATTCGCGCCAAAGAAATCCTGCGGCTGCTCTTGAGCCACGGCAAGACCTCCGTTGAGGAGTTGACCGAGCTGTTTGGGACTTCACCGGCCAGCATTCGCCGTGACCTGATGCGCATGGAGAAACGTGGCCTGGTCCATCGCACCCACGGCGGCGCGATGTTGGCCGATCAGGCAGTCTACGAGCCATTCCGCTTCGACGCCTCATTCCAGGTGAGAGAAGATCGCTTTGCACCCGAGAAAAAACGCATTGGACTCGCTGCTGCTGAGCTCATTCGCGACAAGGAAACCGTCGGCTTCACCGCGGGAACCACGACCACCCAGGTCGCTCGCCAGTTGCGTCATCGCACGGGGATCCACATCATTACCAACGCCCTCAACATCGGCATGGAGTTGAGTTCGAGCAACGGATTGGATACCACGCTTACCGGCGGCAGCATCCGTTGGCCGGGTGCGTTTTCTCTCATCGGCCCCACCGCCATCGAGTCGGTGAACGTGGTGGTGATGGATCGCGTATTCATCGGCGTGTGCGGCGTTGACGCTGACCGTGGCGCAACCACCATTGAGGCCGAGGAAGCAGCAGTATTCCGCGCCATGATTCGCCAGGCCAAAGAAGTAATCGTCGTGGCCGACTCGAGTAAGGTTGGCATGGTCAGCCCGGCCGTCATTTGCGCCGTTTCCGACATCGATGTTCTGATCACCGACGATGGCATTTCAAAGGATGCCTCGTTAGCGTTCGCGCGCAGCGGCGTGAGGGTCATCAGCGTATAGCTGTTCCTTCTCGATCCCATCCATCGCGCCGTGCGGGCCGTTAAAGCAAATACCTCAACCGGCAAAATTGTTGATGCCCGGAAATACGCCGGCATGTCTTCATGTACGAGTCCATGGGGCGGCCAATGGCTTTTCAAGGACCCTTCGGTTATCGAATTCTCGAAATGACATCTTTGGATTTCACCCCTGCTCGTTCCAATTGAACAATGCAGCCGAACTGATCCGCATCCTGGCGCAGGTCGCGACCACTGATGCACTGAATTTTCCTAAGGTCGTGCACAGCTAGTTTGGTCACGGGATGTTTATTTTTTCAAGCAGATGGCGGATGATGTTTCGATTTGGAGATTTAACATCGCAATAACATTGTCGGGACCAGGTTACAAATGAATGTCTGGTCTCTATTGCTCACTCTGCTCAATAAATATATTGGTGGGACAGAGTGCTTGCATGCCTTCCGAATGTTTCAGTGCGACGCAGCGCAACCAACGTTTTCGGGGATCATCAAGTCCAGAAAGCCGATTATAGGATCGTGGCGCAGAGCTTACCAGCATTGCTGCACCAGATTGAGCAGCCAACCGTTCCAAATGCAACCGTGAGTGCAACGTCAATGATGGACTGACTGCCACCAAACTTGTCATCTCCACCATTTACAGCACCTCTCGAGCGCCTGGCCGAGGACCTTACGCTATTCGTGCCCATGCCCTGACACCCCCCAACAAAGAGGTGGCCGATCGTTTCTGCGTTACGAGCAATACCGGGCCTACTTCTTGCACGCCAGGCCGCTTGTAAAGCAAGATTCGCGACGTCTTTGTAAGCCCACCGTGCGCAGTCATTGCGTCCGCTCTGGAACAAATCCTCTGCCCCTGTGCATTCCGGTTATGGAAGAACGCCGGCCTATGCCCTGAACGGAGATTACGAAAGGACAAAGGCAATGGCACTCGTCAAGAAAGCGATCGCCCCAGCAGCAAGCTCCACTCCAGCGGAAGGAAGAACATCGGCTGTCGCCACTCGCGAGGCAGAAGCGCAGCGAAAGAGAGCGAGAACGCTCGCGAAGCAACAACAGGCGGCCGAGCGCATTGCTGCGGCGACGGGACAACTGGCCTCCGGCATAAGTGAGGCATCCTCGGCCGCAGAGCAACTTAAGCGCGCCAGCGAAGCCATTGTTATCATCTCCAACATCCAAAGAATAGCTCTGCGCTGTTAGGCGGCTGATCAATACGGTGGGGAGAAAACGGTGGTGAGAAGACGACGAGCAAATTGACTCCGACATCTCTCGCTTCACTGCGGATTGTGCGATCATAGAGGGATTGATGACAAATCGCTGGTAGGTCAAGCTGCACATGAGCGTGCTCCTAACTTACTCAGCACCGAGTTCGGCCTCGCCTGCGGTAGAACTTTTCAAATTAAATGGGAGCATCCGCGCTGGACGATGAGAGTTATGTCAGAGGAGCCATTCGGTCAAAAAAGGCGACTTTGCAGCAAAAGTAGTACCAATGTAGTACCAAAGTGAGCGATGCTGACTAATGATTCAACACCCTCATCTGTATCATTATGCGTGACTTAATAGCAATCAATGGGCCTGTAGCTCAACGGTTAGAGCAGGGGACTCATAATCCCTTGGTTGGGGGTTCAAATCCCTCCGGGCCCACCATTATAAAAACAATATAAATCCAACAATCACAACCATATAACCCCTGTACTCTTCGCTCGGCTCGACCTCGGTGAAGCTGCATCCGGAAGGCACCGGCGGGTTAAAACAAACGGTCCGCAGATGATCGGCAACTCCCGGGGCGGATGGAACACCAATATGGATATGACAATCAAGGTCAATGTCTGCGACACAGAAGCGTTAGCTGTCGTGGCCGTTACGGTCAGAGAATGGGTCCCCTTCGGAGTTTCATACGAAGTCAGTTGTGAAGTGGCGCCGCCTCCACCGCAGGCTATCAATCCCAAGCCCGTAAGCGCTGCACTCATGCATACGACCAAAGACCGGAAGAGCGTCCGCAGCTGCTGGCCCCACAGGAGGAATGGCAAGGTTAGCAGTGTGATCAACCCGAGTCCAGCCATCGCAATGTTGGACCGTTGACGAAGATTCTCGGCGACCCACGGGAGCAACCGATTTTCCCACTACCTCAACGAATCTCGGTACCTGCAGCGGGGTAATCTGCAACGCGGGATTCGTTCCCAAGCTTGATTCCAGCGGCGCCCTGAGTTATTCCACGCTGCTCGCGTCAGGACAGATCCTGCCCAAGGCGATCGTCGTCAACAGTAGTGGCAATGCGTTCGTCTCCGGATTAGCCGCAGATGACTCACTCAAAGAACTTAAACTCTCAAACACATCGACGCAGACCATTCCGGTGGCGAGTTTCACATTTGGATTGCCCGACTACTCCGAGACTGATAACTGTGCAGGATCGCTGGCCCCTGGGATCTTCGTGCACCGTCGCCGTAACCTTCAAGCCCTCGCAACCGGGCAACGAGAATACAAATCCAACCATTGGATTCGGCGGCGCAACGACCAATCAGATCATTCCGCTCACCGGGTTTACCGAATGCGAAATCACCCTTTCGCCCAATGCGCTTGACTTTGGTTCCAGCAGCTTTGTGGGTCAAGTGAGTTCGCCGCAGTCCGTTGTCATCGCAGATGCAACATCCGCAAGCCTGCGTTACACCGTTTCCTTAACGGGTCCATTTGCCGTCAGTAATCCGTGTCCCAACCCGCTGCCGGGGAACTACGGTTGCACGGTCAACGTCACGTTCAGCCCCACCACGACTGGCCCGCAGACTGGAACACTGACCGTAACCGGAAGCGGCCAAACGGCAAGCAATTCGATCCCACGCTCATCAATGTGGTTCGCCGATCGCCAACTTGCGTTTTATCGTTGCTACGAGCGGACGCACTGGCTTGAGCACCGTGGCCACAGCTGGAACAATCGGCTTTAGGATGGCACCGAGTAGAGGGATGACGGGTTTTTGCGCGGTGTCTCCAGGGAATTGGTCGAGAAGAACCACGTTAAGCAGAGACTTATTTACCTTGATGCGGCCGTCGTAATCGATGAGTCCCAGCTTGCGAAAGCGATTCATGAAGAAACTGACACGGGATCGGGTCGTGCCGATCATTTCCGCAAGGGTCTCCTGCGAAACGGGAGGGATGCAGACATCTCTCTCGCCAGGCTTGCCGAACTCCGCCATCAGCACAAGTATCCTGGCGAGGCGCTTCTCGCTCGAATTGAAAAGTTGATCGACAAGATCGGCTTGAGTCCTCATGCTGCGCGCCAGCACAAATTTCAAAAAGAAATCCGCGAACACGGGTTCGTCATTCAAAACCCGGCTCATTTCGTCCCTTGTGATCTGGAGAGCGGAGCATGTGTTCACAGCAGATGCGGTCGAAAGGCGAAGCCCAGGTACCGCCGCCAGCGACTCCTCACCAAGGAAATCGCCAACTGAGAGCAGAGTGATGGTAGCTTCTTTTCCTTTTTCCGAAACGACAGTGAGCTTCGCCCTGCCCTGCTGCAGATAGAACACAGCGTCTGCCGCGTCACCCTGGGAGAAAAACGTGTCTTTTGGGGCCAATTCCACGATCTTGCGCCCACCCCCCGTACTCGCGAGAAAGTCGACAGGACTGAAGGCGCCATTGCTCCGTTCGCTGGTCAATTTGCCACCCCGTTTCAGGCTGCGCGATAGATTGGGCAAGTCGTGTGCGCGCAAGCGGACCACTCAAGATAGGTGCTTGGCGTAGAAGTCGCCCACGGGAAGATCGCGATCGGGATACAAGAAGAGGCACTCCACAATGCCCTCGAAATCTAACTCATTGAACGATGCGACATGAGGCACAATGCGCAAACGTCAAGTTAAGAAAGTCGTTGGCCGCATTATAACACAGGTCTCGCCTCACGATGCGGTTCATATAGCTCACCACAGCAAGTCGGTCCCTGAGGGCCGACGAGTTTCCCTGAATATCTGGCACAGCCGAGAGGAGATTTCGCGAAAGTAAATCGGCTCAACGATGGAGAGCAAATATGACCATTCATTGGTGCCATCAACCTGACAAGCTGTAAGTGCGATGGCTCGCTGTTGAGAGTGCACTCTCTCAGCAAATAACTCTCGCCGCATGGTGGATTGCAACGATGAAGCTTTGTTACTTCTAACCATCATCTAGTCTTGGCCGTCCGACTTTTGATCGCGCCTTCCACGCGCAAGCAGGCTTCCTTATCAAGCAAGGATGAACTTAGAATGAAGCAGCTTTCTCAACTTTTCATGTTCACAATCTCTGCAGTATTGTGCGCCTCGTCAACCGTCGCACGGTCGCAATCGTTGCCCTATTTGGAGACATCATCGACGGCAGCAGTCGTGGGTTCCAGGCAATTGCAACAACTCTATCTGGCGCCCACCGAAAGAACAAAGGTCGTCAACTACTTGTTTGACGCGTACGGGCCATACCCACTTGTGGGCGCCGGTATTGTTGCGGGCATCAATCAATTAAGTAACTCTCCGCCGGAATGGCATCAGGGTGCGGAAGGTTACGCCAGGCGTTTCGGTTCCGACTTTGGTATGGTCGCTGTCACCACTACCTCGCGTTATGCGTTATCTGAAGCACTGAGAGAAGACACGCTCTATTACCGATGCGAATGCACCGGGATAGTTCCGCGTTTGAATCACGCGGTAATTTCGACAGTAACAGCGCGAAGTGGGTCTGACGGCCATCGAGTGTTTTCGATTTCTGGCCTTGTTTCTCCCTACGTCGGCACGACCACGGCAGTCTATCTTTGGTATCCCGATCGCTACGGTGCGAAAGATGCGTTTCGAATGGGAAATTACAACTTGCTGGCAAATGTGGGTGGCAACATCGCTCTCGAATTCTTATACAGCGGACCGCATTCGTTGATGTCTCGTATGCACCTGAACAATGCGCATGGTTCGCCTGAACCGGGTCCAAACCATTGAGCGACCTCGTGGCCACTATCGCTCCCGCCGTCAAGACTCGCGCCACGCCTGTCTTTTCGATCGCCGACCCTGCGATCAAGTTTCTCAGCGACTTCTTCGAATGGTTTGGAGACCTGGGCATCTTCTTCTGGCATGTTATTCGCGCCGCGGTGACACCGCCTTATGAATGGCGCGAACTAATTCGACAACTGGACGAAGTCGGATCGAAGTCATTACCCCTCGTTGCATTGGCCGGCGCCGCAGTGGGCGTCGTTATTTCCCTCGAAGCCCGTTACAGTCTCAGCCGCTTCGGAGCAAAGTCGATGTTTCCCGCAACCCTCGTCTATTCGGTCATCCAGGTAATGGGGCCGATCATCACCGGCCTCGTGGTGAGCGGGCGCGTGGGCGCGGGCATTGGCGCAGAACTCGCGTCAATGAAGGTAACTGAACAGATCGACGCCATCGAAGCTTCCGCAATCAACCCTTATAGGTTGTTGGCTGCCACCAGGATCCTTGCCTGCATCCTGATGCTGCCTCTGCTCACGATCGCAGCCGACGTCAGCGGACTTCTGACTGGTTGGTTTGCACAGGCCCTTGTCGAGCCACTGTCGTTTCATCAGTTCATCGAAAGCGGATTCCACGGCGCGACGTTCAATGCGTTTCTCCCCCCGACATTCAAGACCGCGGTCTACGGATTGATCATCGGTCTCATCGCCTGCTTTCAGGGGATGCGCACGCGCGGAGGTGCGGAGGGCGTTGGCCGTGCTGCTACAAACTCCGTCGTGATCGGCTCGCTCTTTCTTATCCTGGCAGACGTCGTGCTGGTCAAATTCATTCTCGTCGTATTCCCTTAGCCATCGCTCCAACAAGATCTGAGAAATCAATATGGTCACTGCAACCGACATCCCCTCGCAACAACCGAAACTCGAGGCTGAAGACCGGGCATCCGCTGTCGCTGTCGAGAACGTTCACAAATCCTTCGGAGTTAATAAGGTTCTGAACGGAATCAGCTTGCACGTGGGCCGAGGAGAAACACTTGCGGTACTCGGCCGCAGCGGAACAGGCAAGAGTGTATTGCTGCGGTTGATCATCGGACTGAGTCAACCCGACTCCGGGTCGGTCTCTGTTTTCGGTGAAGACCTTGCCGGCTTATCCATCGACAAGCTGAGCGCAATCAGAAAGAAGATGGGTTTCCTCTTTCAACATGCGGCCCTCTACGATTCCCTCACCGTAGCCGAAAACGTGGCATTTCCGCTGCAACATCATCGCTCGGAAATGTCCAAGTCCGAGCGCCGCCAACGTGCGGCAGAGTTACTGGCTGAGGTGGGCATGGACGGCAGTCTGGATAAGATGCCTTCCGACATTTCCGGGGGCATGCAAAAGCGTGTCGGCCTGGCGCGAGCCCTGGCTCTCGATCCTGAAATCCTACTGCTCGACGAGCCCACCGCCGGTCTCGATCCCATCAGTTCAAGAGAAATCGACAACCTGATTCTCAAACTTCAGCGCGAACATCAGATGGCATCCATCGTCGTGACCCACGACCTGCTCAGCGCCAAGATCATTGCCAGTCGTCTGGCCTTGCTCGATAAGGGCAATGTGGTGATCGAGGGCAACTTTGAAGACCTCGAGCATAGCGACATCGCGTTCGTACAACAGTTCCTCAAGCAGTCGTAGGAGAAGTTCATGTCAAGAGTAGCTCGGCTTGGTGCATTCATCGTTGTGACACTGGCACTGCTGGCAGCCGGCGTCTTCGTCATCGGGAGCAAGGCATATCTGTTTCGCTCGACCTACCAGCTAAAGGCGCAATTTGCCAACGTGGCCGGTCTAGCCGCCGGCGCAGACGTGCAGGTCGGAGGTGTGCACAGCGGAACCGTGCACAGTATCGATCTTCCGCACAAGCCGGGCGAGAAAGTTACGGTCGTGATGGACCTCGACACGACAACTCACGAAATCATCAAACATGATTCCGTGGCTTCGATCGAGACCGAGGGCTTGTTAGGGAATCAATACCTGGCTATCTCGTTCGGATCAGCCGGCCAAGCCGAAGTTCGCGATGGTGATTCAATCCCAAGCAAGCCTCCGTTGGAGATGGCTGATTTGCTCGTTAAGGCCGACGGCCTTCTATCGACCAGTCAACAAGCCATTGAGAATGCGGCCCAGGCAACGGCACATCTGAGTTCCGTCAGCGCAAAAATCGATTCCGGCCAAGGCTCGGTGGGCGCGCTCATCAACGACAGAGAACTTTATAACAACCTGCAGCAATCGGCGAATTCACTGAGCGACACGATGGTCCAGGCGCGGATCGGGGTCACAGATTTCCGCGAGAATATGGACGCATTGAAGCACAACTTCCTTTTAAGCGGGTACTTCAAAAAACGTGGATATGAGGACGCGGCGGATCTGACGGAACACGAGATCGCACGGGTACCGACTGATAGTCCGGACAAAACCTTCACATACTCGCCAAGCAAATTATTCGACGGGCAGGAATCAATCAAGCTTAGAAATCAGAAATCATTGAAGGAAGCCGGCCAGTACCTTGCCGGCAACAATTTCGGGTATGCCGTCATAGTTGTTTCCGCGGGATCAGAAGGCGACACGCAGAAGCAACTCATACTGACCGAGGTTCGAGCCTTGGCCATACGCGATTACCTGGTGCAGCACTTCGGGTTTGACGATAGTCAGGTCAAGACCCTGGGGCTTGGCAGGCAAACTTCCGCAGGCTCCGAGCCAGGATCCGGTACCGTACAACTTCTCATTTTTCCAGTCGGCAGCATCGCGCCTTCCGATAAAGTTCCGCCCGCCAGCGCTGTATCGAAACAAGCCGTGAATGTGCCGTCGGCACCCTCTGAAACCTCGATTCAGAAGCCGTAGTTCGTCACGACTGGCCTGAGCAGAATAGCTCAGCCATAAGGTCACTGGTTTGAAAGACTAACTAAGTAGCGAGTTATTTTCTCGTCTCCGTCGTTGAGCCTGAGCTAAGTCACCCCAACTGACATTCGCCCACTTAGCCGTCGCATCGAGCATGGAACGTTCTGAATTCCATTCTGCTATGTCAGAAGCGAATGAGAAGTTCATATGCCGCTTATCAATGTTGTGGTCGCCCTTGCCATAGTCGGAGTTCTGCTGTGTTCGGTAACAGTGCGCCTGTAGCTTCGAACCGATAGCGGGTATCCCGGTACGGATCTCATGATTCGGCTTCGAAACGAGGCCGCATCATGTTCTTTCACAATGACTGTATTTACACCAAAATGAGGCGCTCGACATGCTTGGAACAATTCTAATTGTGATTCTCGTTCTAGCTCTATTAGGTGCGTTACCCCGATGGTCGCACAGCAGGAATTGGGGTTACTATCCTACCGGTGGCTTGGGACTAGTTCTGGTAATCGTGGTAATTCTCCTTCTTATCGGCCGCATCTAAAACAAAACGCACACCAAATTCGGCGAATGAAGCTCGGTCCTGAATATTCGCCAATTCGGAATCTTCCCAATTTGCACCAAGCCTGAGATAACTCAGTGCAACAGCACGAAACCTGTTGTCGGTGTAGACTTCAGTTAGTGGGTAAGAGTCTTCCCTTCTCGCCTTCAGCCTTCCAGGCTTCGCTCCAGACGAGCACCGTTCAACTAGCTAACTTACGAACGACTGGAGTACAAAATGATACTTATCAAGAAAATCGACGTACCTAACCATCTCGCGGCGCGTAGGCGCGCCCGTGCGCATTCAATGCATCTGGTTACTAAGCCAGTTGTTGCTACGACCGAGAAGGCTGCCATCGAACTCAGCGAAGAGGTTTTCACCGGAGACTTTTCCCTGGAGCACTTTTCTCCTGGCGGGGCTATCACAGCCGTTGTGATCCCTGCCCCTGAAGACAAAGCTTAGTAGCGAAAGCAGCCGCCACTTCGCAATCGTGAAGGGGCACGACCGCTCAATGAAAACTGCATTTGCGAGAGCAGTTCGTTGCATCGGGCTTCTGCCCTCAAAAAAGCATTGGTGGCGAAGGAACGAGCCTCAGACCAACCTCAAGACGCGCATCAGGTATGCCCATGAGTCATGCCTGTCGGCTGCACAACCTTGATAAAAGCGAAAGCAGGGAAATGTGCCTTCGATTGAAGTACCTGATTCTGGCGGAAAGGCTGAAGTCACACAGGCAGATTGGCCGCGAATTACAGCGAAGGCCTTGAGCCTTCCTTTGCCCACGAGAATTGCATTTGTCGGCAACTACCTGCCTCGACAGTGTGGCATTGCCACCTTCACCACAGACCTGTGCGCAGCTCTTGAAACTGAGTACGGAGTCGGACGCCTCTTTGCGATTCCCGTCAACGACCCGGAGTCGAGTTACGAGTATCCAGAGCAGGTACGTCTCGAGCTCGAACAGGAAGATCTAAGTTCCTACGAAAGAGCTGCGGAGTTTCTCAATTTCAATGGCAACGACCTTGTTTGCCTGCAGCATGAGTATGGCATTTATGGCGGAGTCGCTGGTGAGCATATTCTCGCCTTACTACGCAAGCTCAAGATGCCGCTGGTGACGACGCTCCACACGGTACTTCGCGAACCCGACCGGCATCAGCGCACCGTACTCGAAGAGATAACGCGGCTCTCCGATCGCCTCGTGGTGATGAGCGAACTGGCTGCGCAACTGCTACGCGATGTGTATGCGGTGCCGGCCGGCAAGATCGACGTGATTCCGCATGGCGTACCCGATCTGCCGTTCATGGATCCAAACTACTTCAAGGACAAATTCGGAACAGAAGGCAAGTCTGTTCTACTTACTTTCGGCTTGCTGTCTCCCAATAAAGGTATTGAGAACGTCATTCGTGCGTTGCCTGCGATCCTTGCCTGCCATCCGAATGTGGTCTACATCGTCTCTGGCGTAACGCATCCCCATATTCGACGCCGTGAAGGCGAGCGCTATCGCGAGCAGCTTATGGCCCTGGCAAAAGAACTCGGAGTTGCCGATAACTTGATCCTCAACAATCGCTTTGTGAGCGCCGAGGAACTGGTGGAACACGTCGGCGCGGCGGACATCTACATCACGCCCTACCAGCAGGAAGCACAGGTTGTTTCCGGCACGCTCGCCATCGCACTCGGAGCAGGAAAAGCGATCATATCGACACCCTACTGGCACGCCAAAGAACTGCTCGCAGAGGGAAGGGGAGTGCTCGTACCGTTCGCAGATCCAGGCGCCATCGCAGAGTCGGTGATCGGGTTGCTTGAGAACGAAGCCAAGCGTCATGCCATGCGAAAGCGTGCGTACTTATACTCCCGTGGAACCACATGGCCCAAGACCGCGCGGGCCTACATGGCCAGTTTTCAGCGTGCTCGCTTCGAGCGTTCACTGCAGCCGAGGGCGGCGCAACAGGCAGATGTCGATAGCGAGTTGGTCGACAGTCTGCCGCCGATCAATACAAACCATCTGATCGCCTTGACCGACGATACGGGCATCTTGCAACATGCCATCTTCTCGGTGCCGAATACGCGTGAAGGTTATACGACCGATGACAATGCCCGTGCACTTATTGTGTCGACTCTCCTCGATGAAGGTCCCTCGCAATCGAACCAACTGAATTCGCTAAACATTTCTCAGCGCTACCTGGCATTCTTGTGGCTTGCGTTTAATGAAGATTCAGGAAGATTCAGAAATTTCCTCAGCTACGATCGCAGATGGCTCGAAAGCGCCGGATCGGATGACAGCCACGGACGTGCGTTGTGGTCACTCGGAAATGTGCTTGGACATTCGCAGAATGCGGGATTGAGAGGCGCGGCCGGAAGGCTTTTCGAAGCAGCGATTCCAGCTACGCTCAACTTCACCAGCCCCCGCGCATGGGCATTCTCCATTTTGGGAATGCAAGCCTACTTGGACTGGTTTCCAGGAGACCGCGCCATCCAAGGCGTTCGTAACACGCTCGCAAATCGACTGCTTGATATCTACGATCGCTGTCATTCCGATACATGGAAATGGTTCGAGAAGAGTCTTTCTTACTCTAATGCGCGCCTGTCGCAAGCACTCATCCTCGCCGGGTGGAGAAGCGGCAATCAGGGCATGATCGAAGCCGGCATGGATTCGCTCAAATGGCTTATTGCCGAGCAACACCTCGACAATAAAGAAATCTTTGTTCCCATCGGATCCAATGGTTTCTTCATCGATGGCAATGAAAAAGCGCGATTCGATCAGCAGCCGGTCGAGGCTTGCGCTACCGTGTCCGCATGCCTTGAGGTCTATAGGCTGACTGAAGATAGACAATGGTATGACGAAGCTCAGTGCGTGTTCCGCTGGTTTCTTGGCAAAAACGATCTTCAAGCTCCTCTCTACGATGCCACAACCGGCGGATGCAGAGACGGGCTTCACCCTGATCGCGTAAATGAAAACCAGGGTGCGGAATCTACGCTTTCGTTCCTGATGGCCCTGCTCGAAATGCAGGCAGCCAAAGTTGCAGACATAAACCAGCTTTCACCTGAAATGAGTCTCTCTCTTGAATCCGATTATCGCTCCCATTAAAATGCCTGAGTCCACCACGCTGGAACGAGGGAACCTAACGCCCTGTTCCGACGCCCCACTACTTACCCGTCATCCCGGAAATCCGCTCCTCAGCCAGAAAGACTGGCCTTACCGAATCAACAGCGTATTCAACGCCGCAGCCGTACGACTGGCGGATGGCGATACGTTACTGCTTTGTCGCGTCGAAGAACGCACCGGTCTTTCGCATCTCTGCGCCGCGCGTTCCGCGAATGGAGTCGATAATTGGCGCATTGATCCTCAGCCGACTCTTCATCCAAATTCCAAAGACTTTCCTGATGAAATCTGGGGCATCGAAGATCCGCGCATAACCTATGTGCCCGAACTCGAGCAGTACGCCGTGGCGTACACATCGTTTGCGCACGGAGGACCGGGAGTTTCGCTCGCCCTTACCAAGGACTTTCGTGAATTTGAACGGTACGGCGTGATCATGCCACCGGAAGATAAGGATGCTGCGCTGTTGCCGCGGAGGATTGGTGGTCGCTGGGCCCTGATTCATCGCCCTATGACTGCTCTTGGCGCGCACATGTGGATATCCTATTCGCCCGACCTCCGCCATTGGGGAAGTCACAAGATTATCCTCGAAGCACGGCGCGGTGGATGGTGGGATGCAAATAAGATTGGGCTCTGTTCTCCGCCGATTGAGACTGACAAAGGTTGGCTGATGATCTACCATGGTGTTCGCCAAACCGCATCAGGGAATATTTACCGCCTGGGCCTTGCGCTCTTTGATCTCGAAAGGCCCGATGTCTGCCTGCAGCGCGGAGACTCATGGATATTCGGCCCGGAAGCCAGCTATGAACGCGGTGGGGATGTCAACGATGTCGTGTTTCCATGCGGCCAGACCATTGGTGAGGACGGCGATACCATCAATGTCTATTACGGTGCCGCGGATTCGAGCGTAGCTCTCGCCACAGGCAGTATACGCTCCATGTTGGCATGGCTAGACCGCAACTCTGGTCCGATGGAGAGACGTGCATCCTAGTTGATCGCATAACGAGAGGAGCGGAAACAATGAGTAGCGAAATCCGAAATTGGCCCACTTGGTTGCCGCAATTGCTTTGGTTTCGACGACAGTGTCCCCGCTGCAATTCTGTCGAATTCAAGCAGGCTGAACTGCGCCCCGTCGATGGCCTGCTGAGCATGTTCGCAATACACCCTGTGCGCTGCAAATTCTGTTGGCGACGATACTACTGGTTTGCCCTTCATGCAGAGATCAAAGGGTAACTCCTCTGCAAAGGTTTGGCGCTTTTTTAAGTTAATCGAATTGCACTACGGCGTCGGAATTAAATCAGGCGCCGGCGCACCATAGGCTTATGCAATTGATATCTATGTAAGTGCCCTACTTGCTTTGGCCTTCTTGTAACGTAGAGCATTCCAGTTCCACTTCAATTCGCGATTCATCCTGCACCGCGGCTTCTTCGTTCGCTGCCTCGACTACGTCCTTCGCTTTGCCCCAGGCATTCTCAACCTTACCCTTCATGTGCTGAACCATGCCTTCCATCTGCAAATGGCTGTCGTCAACCAATTCGCCGGCCTTGCGTTTGACGCTCCCTACCACTTCGTCGATCGTGCCCTTTACCCGGTCTGCATTCATAATTCCACTCCCGTAAATTCGTATCGTAAAGATTGCACATAGGCACCGGAATTATTTCCCGAGCCTCGATCATGACTTGATAGTAGGCGGAACCCTTCGCCAGGTCTGAGCTATTCAGATCGCACCCATCGCTGGGCCCCAAATATACGCTGCCCTTATTGCGTGAGCGCTATTGCTCAGATTGCTACAGAGAATAGCTCTAACGTAGGAAATGCCTCTTGCGCCTCAGAATGGCGAAAGCAATTAGTACCGCGCATAGGTAGAAAAATGGTGAGACGCATGAAAAAAGTTATGACGTTTGTGGCATTACTCAGTATGTCGAGCATCGGTTGGGCAGGAACAACTCGCGAGGCAACGAATGATCGCCTCGACCACGCAGGCGCCGTACTTCACGAAATCATGTCCGCACCGGATAAGGGCATCCCGGAAGAAGTGCTGGAGCATGCAAAGTGCATAGCCGTAGTCCCCCACATGCTTAAGGGCGGCTTCGTGTTCGGCGCTGAGAACGGCAGGGGCATCACCACTTGCCGCACCCATGATGGATGGAGCGCTCCGGCCTTCTTTACCATCACTGGCGGCAGTTGGGGATTGCAGATCGGTCTCGAAGGCGTGGACCTGGTTCTCATTATCCAAAATGACAAAGGTATGCAGCAGTTGCTTGGAAGCAAGTTTGAACTCGGAGCTGATGCCTCTGCGGCCGCAGGGCCAGTCGGACGCCACGCTTCAGCTGACACAGACTGGAAGCTGAATACAGAGATCCTGACTTATTCGCGCGCCAAGGGAGCTTTTGCAGGACTCACTCTCACCGGAGCCTCAATTCGGCGTGACGATGATTCCACTGAGGCCGTCTACGGTCATGATATTTCGACACGACGCATTCTGAGTGGCCAAGTCGCCATACCTGCTTCCGCACACTCGTTCCTGGATGCGGTAAAGGAAGCAAAGAGTCAAGCTGTCGCCGCGAACTAGCAAGTTATCTTTACATGATCACCATGGTGCCCCAGGCGGATTTTAGCTTGGGGCACCATCTATTTGGAAAGAAAGTGCACTAATGCTGTGGACGATTTTTGGTATCGTCTTACTTTTGTGGCTTCTCGGCTTCAGCTTTCATATTGAAGGAGGATTCATTCACATCCTGCTGCTGCTGGCGCTCATTGTCTTTCTATTTAGACTGGTTGCTGGGCGCAGACGACATTACTGATGGCAGCATTTCGAAACCCTTCAGCCAAGGTCACCATCGGAACTCCTTAAGGCCTTTCGTCTCCAAACACCACTGCGGTAAACGCGAAAATGTCCGTATCCTCATCCTTCCAGCACTCGGATCGTATTCCCGCTTTAATGCAAGTGTGCTCGAGAAATGTCACCCGATCCCATTGCTGTTCCGCCGCCACCTGCGGCAGCAACAGCCCCTCGTGCGTATCGTCTTTTATCAGCAGTCCATGCACGCCGACTTTGATCTGTTGTATGTTTGTTACGCGCCGAAGTGGCGAAAGAACCGAAATCTCGTACTCCAGTTGGGGCAACTCCGACGCGGTCACTGGCGGGAATCTTGGATCGCGCACCGCCGCCATGATTGCTGTGTCCCGCACAGCCAGGCAAAGAGGCTTCATTGCGGATGTATACCCGATGCAGCCGCGGAGTGCTCCCGACTTTGTCAACGTGACAAAAGCGCCGCGCTCCTGGTTCAGTGCCTCGTGGGTCATCACGCTTGGCCGGTAGAGTTCGTCGTGTGTTACTCCAAATTCCACAGACTTGCGTGCGAGATCAAGCAACTCCACCTTCTCTTCATGACTTATTGAAAATGTGGATTGGCCCTCGCATCCATGCAAAGTTTTTACAAACGCGGCCGCGCTATATCCCACTACTCGCTCGCGATCGCCTGCAGTATCGCCGGAGTTGGCATACTTGAGCACCACCGCCTGGTTCGCGCCCATGTGCTCGGCGGCAATCATCGCGGCCACAATTGGCGCGCCCCCGCAGGCTTCCCATATCCGCTTCTCGAAGTTGCGCGACATGCTCAAATAATCCCACGCCTGCAATGCGTTCAGACTCCTGTGATCGATGTTCTCCGCGTCCTCGTAAGAGTGATAGTGAGAGAGATCCGAGCTGGCCAGGACGAGAGTATCGCCCTGATCCCGATCTTGAATCAGCTTTGCCAATGCGACTCCCAGCGCGCGACTTTTCTCGTAACTCTGATCACCCATAACGATCGGAACCAGCTCGAAATCGCCCAACACCCGCTGCAGCCATGGCAACTCTACTTCGATAGCGTGTTCTGCTCCGGCGGACGTCCGGTCGTGTCCCTTGCTCGATAGCTCAATGGTCGAACTCATCTTCACTAACTGTTGCGCAAATCCTTTGTCGATTTGCACGGTCCCAAGCGGTGTCGCATAACTATCGCCGTCATAGATTGAACTGAAACCAAACGCCTCATAGTGTGATGGAGCGATCACGACAACACGCGAATATTTATGTCCCTTCAATGCCGCATAAGTGCATGCCGCCACCGGTCCGGAGTAGGGGTAACCGGCGTGAGGCGCGACCGCTGCGACAATACGCCCATCCAGCGACGGCGGTGAAGCGTGCGCCAGCATATCGTCGATCATTGCCGCCAGCGCCTTCGTGTCAGCGGGATAGAAACTGCCTGCGACCCCGGCATGTCGAATCTTTTGCTCGGCAAGCAATCCTGACGAAAACGGGCCTATCGCCATGAGCGCGACCAAGTGTGCCGTAAGCCAAACCATTCGAACTCCTGTTGAAACCTATCGTGGCGACCTTCGCCGAATTTAGGCATGCCAGATCCCAGGGATTGCCCAATGGCAAAACGGGCAACTCCCGTCATCTCCAATCATCATCTTGTTCGCGACAAATCCGACGCGTTCTATCAGCATTGAGCGGCATTGCGGACAGTATGTGTTCTGCGCCGGATGCCCCGGAACATTGCCGATATAGACAAAATGAAGTCCCTCGGCATCTGCTATCGCTTTGGCGCGTTCAAGTGTAGGCACAGGCGTGATCGGCAGGTGCTTCATCAGGTACTCGGGATGAAACTGCGTAAAATGCAGCGGCACATCAACCCCGAGATTCGCTTTCACCCATTGCGCCAGGCCGAGAAACTCAGCGTCGCCGTCGTTGAGCGTCGGCACAACCAGGTACACAATCTCAACCCACTTGTCCATCTTGCGCAGCGTCACGAGCGTGTCCAGCACCGGCTTCAACTGTCCTTTCACCACCTTTCGATAGTAGGACTCTGAAAATGCTTTGAGATCGATCTTGACCGCGTCCATCTTTCCATACGCCGCCTCAAGGGCATCGCGTTGCATATAGCCGTTCGACACAACGATGCTGCGTATGCCGGCTTCGTGGCCGGCATCCGCTCCATCCATCAGGAACTCGCTGAACACGACCGGTTCGCTATAGGTATATGCGATGGTCGGACAGTTATTTCGCCGAGCCAGTTCCGCAACACGCTGCGGAGGTATGTACTCGGCGCGCACCTGCTCAGGCCGCGATTGAGAAATGTTCCAGTTCTGACAGAATTTGCAGTTCACATTGCATCCCGCCGTGCCCAGCGAAAACGCTGCCGTCCCTGGCAGATAGTGAAACAGAGGCTTCTTCTCAATAGGATCGACATGCGCTGCGCACACGCGCGAATGCACCAGCAAGTAGAACGTTCCCGCACGATTCTCACGCACGCCGCAGTAACCGCGTTGGCCATCGCCCACCCTGCATCCGCGCGGACACAAAGTGCATATGATCTTTTTATCCGGCAGCTTCTGATAAAACTTCGCCTCGACAGTGAACTGCAAATCATTCTGACTCTGCGTGCCGCTCGAAGCAGGAGTCACCGTCTCAGGCGTCGCAATTCCAACCGCGCTCACAGCCGCCGCACACGACGAACGAACAGCGCTTGCAAGCACCTCATTCGCACAATCCCGTCGTTCCGCCAATTGAGTCTTGCTCATAAGGGTTTTCCACGTGCCCAAAGCCCGCAACGGGATCGGAAACCGAATCGCACAGTGGTCGCATTTTGACCTGCGCCATTGGAGGCTGTTTTATAAAATATCGAAACAAAAACCCACCCCGGAGGACACTCTCTACGCATAATGGATAGTCCGGTACTCGCCAAAAAAAGACAATGCCAAGGCCGCCGACTACTTCCTGCGCGCTATCAAGTTCGGTCTTCCGAAGACCCCGCCACCTATCTCAACCTGGCTACAGCACTCTACAATTCAGGACGTCTCAAGCAGGCTGAGTCGATTCTTGAGCAGGGCATCGCCGCATATCCCTACATTGGGCAGCTCGTCGCGCGCCTGGCCATCGATTACGCCCGCGACGGACAGCCATTGCGCGCCCAAACCCTCATCGCCCAATACCGGAAAATCTTTCCCGAGGACACCTCAGTGCGCGGCGCACTCAAGCAGATCGAAGGATCAGAGGAAAATCGAGAATTGCCAGCATCCTGTCGCGTTCTGTCGGATCCGTTGCCCCGCTAAACCTTCTAGCCATGGCTCTTTGATAGCTTTTGCCACCCGCGACATCCGCAACTCTTGTCGATTCAGAGTTGTCTAATTCCATTCTTGGCAGTCGGTCGTCCTGACGTCGCAGTGCCATTGAACTCGTCCTGCCGCATAAATGCAGGCAAACCGTCTATCCGAATCGGTTCGCGCCGCTTCGCGGAGCCGCAAACCAGCCGGTGCTCGTCCAGTTCGTTCCTTGCGCGCTCCAATTCGACACTTTTATACGCTGCAAACTTCCTGTTGACTCGATAAAACGCAGACGCCAGCGCCTCACCGTAGTCGCCTTGCATCGCCTGTACTGCTTGTTCCAGTTCCTGGCAGCGTTCGCATTTCATCTCGCCCTCCCGGCTATCTTGCGCAAACTGCGCTAAGGTTCACAACCTGAAGTTGACTGTGCCGAATCACTTTTCGGTAGATCAAAAAACGCCACCCGTGAACAGGCAGAGGTCTCCCGCCAAGTATTCCGAACCGCGTTTAATCCAAAGAACCTGGGTACATTTGCCTTCTGGAGAGGTTTTGGAAAGGAGCCGAGAGTGCCACTCCGTGAAGGCCGGGATGCTGCTACCGTAGCCATTTTCAAATGCTCTAGTCTGTGTTGTCCATCACATACAAATGGGAATTGTTGCTACTCCATCCGTAGCCTCAGTGAAACGGGTAACCCGTGCAAACTTCAGCCGTCGTCCTCCCGCCATTTAGACTAGAAGGGCTATGACCACCTTGAAAGCCGTACGCGGTACGCGCGATCTTTTGCCGCCGGAAACAGCCTTATGGAATCGAATCGAAGCGACCGCGCGCTCTGTTTTCTCCCGTTACAACTTCGGCGAAATTCGCACCCCCGTCTTTGAAGACACCGCCCTGTTTGCCCGCGGAGTTGGTGAAGAAACCGACATCGTTTCCAAAGAAATGTACACCTGGGAAGATCGTGCCCGTGCGCAATCTGAAAAGCCGCAGTCTCTTACGTTGCGCCCTGAAAACACCGCCGGCGTCGTCCGCGCCTACATAGAGCACAAGTTAGGCGAGACCGGCCAGATCCAGAAGCTCTATTACATCGGCCCCCAGTTCCGCCGCGAGCGTCCCCAGAAAGGCCGCTACCGCCAGTTTTCGCAGATCGGCGCCGAAGTCATTGGTCCGCCCTCCGCAGGCAGCGAATCACCCCTAAGAGACGCCGAAGTCCTGGAAATGCTGGCCACGCTTCTCGACGAACTCGGTATCACCGGCTGGACGCTCCACATCAACTCCGTCGGCTCGTCAGCCGATCGCGCCCGCTACAACGACACGTTGCGCGAAGCCCTTGTGCCGCTCGCTCCCAAAATGTGCGTCGATTGCCAGCGCCGCGCGGTCACCAATCCCCTTCGTGTGCTCGACTGCAAGGTCCCTGAAGACCAGCCGATCATCGAGACCCTGCCCAAAATCGTTGATTCGCTTGATGAAGAATCCAAGAGTCACTTCGCCGCCGTCATCGCAGCCCTCGACGCAGCAGGCGTTCCCTACACGCGCAATCACCGCCTCGTCCGCGGTCTCGACTACTACACCCGCACTACGTTCGAGTTCACCCATGGCGGTCTGGGCGCGCAAAACGCCCTGCTCGGCGGCGGTCGCTATGACGGCTTGAGCGAGGCCATCGGCGGTCCCAAGGCGCCGGGCATCGGCTTTGCCATGGGTGAAGATCGCCTTGTGCTCACATTACAAGCACTTAACCAAAACTCCGCCCCACCGCAGGTGGACGCCTACATCGCTCCGCTCGGCGAATCGGTCAATGCTGCGGCCCTGGCCTTGGCCCGTGAGCTCCGACGCGCCGGTCTTCGTGCCGAATTGGGGGACGGCAGTTTTCGCCTCAAAAAAAGCTTTGAAGCCGCCGACAAGACTGCCCGCCGCATCGTCATCCTGGGCGAAGACGAGCTTCAATCCGGTATCCTGACCGTGAAGGATTTCGCAACAGGAATACAGACCAAGGTTCCGCGCACGGAACTGGCCCTATTCCTATCCGCACCTGCTGAAGACAAAGGACAAAAGTAGTGCTTGATTTCTTAGGAAGCCTCGAACGAACGCATCTCTGCGGCGATCTACGCGCCGCGCACGCCGGCCAACAAGTGGTGGTGATGGGCTGGGTTAACCGCCGCCGCGACCACGGCAATCTGATCTTTCTCGACCTGCGCGACCGCAGCGGGATCGTCCAAGTGGTGCTCGACAAGGAACTTACGCCCGACGGTCATCTCAAAGGCGAGCAGATTCGCCCGGAATACGTCGTGGCAGCCGTCGGCACGGTGACCCTGCGCGACGCCGACGCCATCAATCCAAAAATGGTTACGGGCGAAATCGAGATTGAGGCCACCGAACTCCGCGTCCTCAACGACGCCCGCCTCGCCCCTTTTTCGCCCGCCGAAGAAGCCATCCAGAACGAGGAGACGCGCCTCAAATATCGCTACGTCGACCTGCGCCGGCAAGAGATGCAGCACAGTTTCTGGCTTCGCCATGAGATCACGCTGGCCATCCGCCAGAGCCTCAGCAAGCAGGGTTTCCTTGAGATCGAAACGCCCATTCTCACCAAGTCCACCCCCGAAGGCGCACGCGATTTTCTCGTTCCCAGCCGCGTTCACCCCGGCGAATTTTATGCCCTCCCGCAGTCGCCGCAAATCTTCAAGCAGATCCTGATGATTTCCGGCTTCGACCGCTACTTCCAAATCGCCCGCTGCTTCCGTGACGAAGACCTCCGCGCCGACCGTCAGCTTGAGTTCACGCAAGTCGATCTGGAAATGAGCTTTCCGCACCAGGAGACGGTTTTCGCCGTGGTCGAGCAGTTCCTCGCGGCCGGCTTTCGTGCGGCCGGCGTCACCCTGCCCACCCCGTTTCCGCGCATCACCTATGACGACTCCATGCGCCAGTTCGGCTCCGACAAGCCCGACCTGCGCCTGCCCGGCCTGACCGATGTGCGGCCGGCATTCACTGACGCCGCACTGGCCACGCTCCAGATCGATCCTGCGCTCCCAGTCGTGGCCCTTCGCATTCCCTTGGTTGGCGAATTAAGCCGGAAAGAGCGCGAAGACAACCATCCTCTCTTCGACCAGAAAAAAGGCGCCAAGTTTATCGATGATTTCAAGCGCTTGGCCAAGAGTTTTCCCGAATCTGCCATCAAGGTGCGAGAACTCGTTGGCGCCGCTGACGAAGATTTTGTCATTATCGTGGCCGGCGACCCAGCGCATCCGGTCAAAGCCAGCGACACCAAATTTGAAGGCCGCCTGTCGGAACGCGAAATCAACGTCTACTCGGCAGCCGGCAACTTCCGCACCGAATTGGCCAAAAAATACGCCGAAAAGCACGGCGCTTTTCACGTAACACAGAAGGCCGTCGCGGAAGCTGACCCCAAAAGCGGCAACGCCATAGACGGCGCCGCAGCCTTCCATCCCATTTGGATTGTTGACTTTCCCATGTTCGAATACGACTTGCCGAGTGCCAAATGGGTTCCCGCGCATCATCCGTTTACCGCGCCCCATGAAGCCGACATGGCCAACCTTCTTACCGATCCAGCCTCTGTCCGCGCTAACTGCTACGACCTTGCCATGAACGGCCTCGAACTCGGCTCAGGTTCCATCCGTATCCACCGGAAAGACGTGCAACAGCAGATTTTTCAATCACTTGGCATCTCAGACGAAGAGGCCCGTGCCCGCTTCGGCTTCTTCCTCGACGCGCTCGAATACGGCACCCCGCCGCATGGCGGCATCGCCCTTGGATTGGACCGCATTGTGATGCTTCTGGCCGGAGCACCCAGCCTGCGCGAAGTGATCGCATTCCCAAAAACCGCCAAGGCCATCGACCTCATGGCCGAAGCGCCAACTACCGTTAGCGAACACCAGCTAAAGGAGTTGCATATCCGGGTAGTGCACAAGAGCTAAAACGGAACGAACGTCAATTTAATTCCACTTAATTCCACAAACGAGGGCCTTTCCCTGGCGAAAAAGCCCTCGTTCTATTGTCACGAGAAAATCGGCACGTGTTTCGGAGCGCACTATTCGGTGCCGGTGCGCTCACCCTCTTCGCGATCGGTTTCATCTTCGCCTTCGACGGAAATGCGCAGAGAATGCAGAAAATGCAGGTCGTTCTGCGTGAATGGGCCATCTTCGTCCGTTTCGAGGCCAGGCTCCGTGTCGGCCCCATCCTTAGCGTTCACTTCGTTCAGGCCGATCGTGGCCTCCAGCATCAAAAGCACGTCAAACCCATATTTACGGATGTCTTGAACCACCCCGGCAATCTGTTCGCTCTCGATGACCGACTCATGGATGGCCTCGCCTAATTGTTGAATTAATTCACGCAGGCGGGATGTCAAAGGGTACCTCCAACGGCGGCGGCCAGCGCGAAATAGGGCGCGGGGAGCGGCATGGTTTTATCTACCTTACTTCCGCAACACATAGACGGCAACTGCAATCCAACGAAATCTGAGGAAATGCAGCCGTTGACTGTCGCTGCTACCATCATAATCGGTATGAAACCTCAAACCATCGGCCGGGTTCTAGGTATCGGCATGCGCGTGGCAGGGAAAATGGCCGGGGAGCGGCTGGCCGGCAGTCAGGCTGTTCCAAATCGGTCTGCCCCTAGGCCAGTGACCGTCCCCGGTGTTGGCGGGCACACTCAGGGCCGCGTCACCGGCCGCACCGCTGCCAAGGCCACCGGCAGTCTCGCACGCGGTCTAGGCGGCTTCGTCAGGCCCTTCCGGCGACTCGGCGGAATCCTCTTCCTTGAGGTCGTCGCCGTCTTCTTCTTTCTTTTCGTTGTAGTCTTCGGCCAATTCGTGTGGCGCACCCGAACCAGTTACCTCCACGGCCCTGACCACCAGAAATTCCTCCTCTCCGCCGTGCTGACTTTGGTGTTTCTGTATCTTGCCATCAGTTCTTTCTGGCGCGCCCAGAGAAAATAGCTCAGCTCAGATCTTGGCATGCCTGTGCCACAGGCGGGGCGCAACGGCGTAGTTCAGTTGCACCAGAACAATGGCAGCGATGCTGAGCCACGTGCTGATAAAGCACAGTGCGGCTCCCGCAGCATAAAGCGACTGGGCAATGAGGATGCGCCGGCAGATACTGTTGCGAATCTCGTCCGGAGTGTCAGCCTTTATGAGATTGACGTGGGTCGCGTGCGCCCAACTCCAATAGAGCATGGCGCCCGGCGCCAGAATGTTCAGCCAGTAAATCCCTAGCGCCGCTCGATAGCCGATAAACTCTGCCAGCAGCCGCGTCGACAGCGGCATGAGCGTAATCGTGAACAAAAAACCCAGGTGAATCCAGGTTAGGTCGCGCGTGCCTTCCCCAATGTGGTTGAGTTGTGTCTGTTGTCCGGCCCAGAAGATACCCAGGGTAAGGAAGCTCATGCCATAGGCGATCCATTGCGGCCCCATGGCGACAAGGGCCGCAAACAGCTCGCGTTCGGAGTGAACCTGGGCGGCGGTCGGAATGTGTAAGTCGAGCACCAGCAGCGTCATGGCCACGGCAAAGATGCCATCGCTGAGGGCCGCTAGCCGTTCGAGGTTACGGCCCTGGATACGGTTGTAAAGGGTCGGCGAAAGTGGCGTCATACATCAAACATACCTGCGGATTGCGTTTTTTTAACGAGCCTGCGTCGAACCAATCCCCCCCGGCTGTTACAGGCGCGGCTGGGCCGGTTTCCTCGTGAGGCGCCAGGCACCGAGGCCGATCGCCAGCAGGCCTAGCCCTAACGCCAACCAGGCGCTTTGGCCTCGGTGGATCATCCATCCTCGATACAGCGCAAACGCACCCACCAACAACATCAAAATGCCGCGAAACTGATTCATCTAATCCCTTTTCCCGAGAGTACTGATTCCATCGTAAGCTGCCTCGGCGCGGTTTGACCGAGCGCGCGCCCAGTCCCTATCGTTGTGAAGGTAGCATTGCTGAAAGGAACCTTGATGACCACGCCCGCACCCGTCGCTCCTGTCCTCAAAAAAACCGCCTTGAACGGCACACATCGTGCATTAAAGGCCAAAATGGTCGACTTTGGCGGTTGGGATATGCCCGTTGAATACCCTGGGTCGGGCGGCGGACTGATCGCCGAGCACATGGCCGTGCGCACCGGCGTGGGGCTTTTTGATGTAAGCCACATGGGAGAGATTCAGTTTCGCGGACCGGGGTCGCTGGCCGCAGTCCAGCACATCACCATGAACGACGCCTCCAAGCTCAAGGACGGGCAAGCTCATTATTCCGCGTTACTTACACCCGAGGGCACGTTTGTCGACGACATCCTGGTTCATCGCCTGGGCGAGAACGACTACCTGCTAGTGGTGAACGCCGGCACAACGGAGAAAGACCTGGCCTGGATTCGCAAGCAGGTTGGGATGCGGCCTGGAATTCATATCAACGATTATTCTCCTTACTATTCCCAACTGGCAGTGCAGGGGCCGAGAGCTCTCGAAACACTGCAAAAGCTGACCAAGGTCGACTTGGCGGGGATCAAGAACTATTGGTTCACGTGGGGCCAAGTTGCCGGGATTCATAACGTTATGATCGCGCGAACGGGCTACTCGGGCGAAGACGGCTTCGAGGTTTATACCCCGTCCGACGAGGCGACCACGATAAAAATGTGGGAGGCGTTGATGGACGCCGGCGCGGAATTCGGGATCAAGCCGTGTGGGTTGGGGGCGCGCAATACGCTGCGGCTGGAGGCGGGGATGAGCCTCTATGGCCATGAAATATCAGAAGATATCAACGCCCTCGAAGCCGGACTCGATCGCTGGCTCAGGATGGACAAGGGCGAGTTTATCGGGCACGATGCGCTAGCTGCTGTGCGGGCAGCAGGCGGGCCGAAACGCAAGATTATCGCGCTCGAAATGGTCGATCGCGGCATCGCGCGCGACGGCTATCCTGTTCTTTCTGTTGAGGGAAACCATATAGGCGCGATTACCTCAGGCTCGCCGGCGCCGTTTTTGAAGACCAACATTGCTATGGCGCTGGTGCCTGCTGACGTGGCGGCTAGTGGCAGCGATGTGCTCGTGCAAGTGCGTGCCAACCAGGTGAGAGCGAAACAGGTTCCGCTGCCTTTCTATAAGCGTCCTAAGAAGTAAATTGGGCTCAAAATCGTGCTCAAAAAGCTCGAACATCGACTGTTTTCTGATTAAAAACAATGAAAAATCCCCCACTTTTGATGTGAAAAGTGGGGGATTTTGACCACCAAACCTACACCTGCATAACTTCGATTTCTTTCCTCTGGGCCAGTTCTTCCATGCGACGAATTTCTTCGTCAGTCATCTTCTGAATCTCTTCAAGTGACCGCTTTTCTTCGTCTTCGCTGATCTTCTTGTCCTTCGCCATCTTCTTGAGAGCATCGTTGCCATCGCGACGGACGTTGCGGACGGCGGTGCGCTGCTCTTCAAGGACGCGGTTGAGGTGCTTGACGACGTCGCGGCGACGCTCCTCGGTCATGGGCGGAATCGGCAGGCGGATTAGCTTGCCATCGGACTGCGGATTGAAGCCGAGGTCGGAAGCCTGCAGAGACTTCTCTATCTCCTTGAGAACGCTGGGATCCCAAGGCTGAATGAGAATGAGTTGCGCCTCGGGGGCTGACACCTGGGCCAACTGGCTGATGGGGGTGGGGGTTCCGTAGTAGTCGACCTTGACCTGGTCAAGCATGTGGACGCTGGCGCGGCCGGTGCGGATGGAGGCCAGGTTGGACTGGAAGCCGCTAACGGCCTGATCCATGCGGCGTTTAATGTCGCCGGAAAGTTCTTTAAGGGCCGGAATACCGGCCATTGTCGAGACTGCCATTGTATCTTCCTCGCAGAGAACGAATTGCCAACGGCTATTTTACTAAAAGCGCCATGGGGATGCGGTTTCGTAAGAGGAAGACGCTAAAAAGAATTCAATAGAGGAGTCTTTGGTTTTTATGAGACGACCGCGAGGCCGGTTGAGGCGGCCTGCTCGTGGGCGTGATAGCTGGAGCGGACGAGGGGACCGGATTCGACGTGACGGAAACCCATCTTGAGTGCTTCGCGCTTTAACTCGGCAAACTCATGCGGGGTGTAGAGACGCGTCATGGGCAAGTGGTCGCGCGAGGGGCGCAGATATTGGCCGATGGTGAGGATGTCGCAGTGGACGGCGGCGAGATCGCGAAAGACCTCGAGCAATTCCGAAGTTTCTTCGCCGAGACCGACCATTACGCCGGATTTGGTTACGCCTGCGGGGTTTAATTCCTTGGAGTAGCGCAATAACTCGACAGTGCGCTCGTAGCGCGCGCCGGAACGTACCGTGCGATAGAGACGGGGCACCGACTCAGTGTTGTGATTGAGGACTTCGGGTTGAGCTTCGACGACAATGCGGATGGCTTCGCGGTTGCCTTGGAAGTCAGGGATCAGGACCTCGCTACGACAGCCGGGAGCCTGGCGGCGGATCTCTTGGATGACCATGGCGAAGGCGCGTGCGCCTCCCACGAGATCGTCATCGCGATTGACGCTGGTGATGACGGCATGTTGCAGTCCGAGCGCGGCTACGGCCTCGGCGACGCGGCGCGGCTCATCAAAGTCGATAGGCTCGGGACGGCCTTTGGGCACGGCGCAAAAACCGCAGCGGCGCGTGCAGAGGTTGCCGAGCATCATGAAGGTCGCGGTCTTGTGGTGCCAGCATTCGCCGATGTTGGGGCACTGGGCGCTTTCGCACACGGTATGGAGGCCGAGCGAGCGGGCGAGGCGCTTGAGGTCGTGATAGTTTTCGCCGACCGGGGCGCGCGCCTTGAGCCATTCCGGTTTGGGTGCGGGGGCTTTGCGGAGCGGAGAAATCTGAACCAGGTCCATCACCATCTCATTGTACCGGGTTAGGAGTGAGGCAGCTTGCGGTTCCGGTGGTAGAACAGGGCAATCGCATGAACGTAATCTTGACGACAAATTCGCCGTTTGCGCCGCCCCTACAGGGGCTGACCGACTCTTACCTACCCGTTTCCCCACGCTTAAGCGCGGGGCTAACCATTGCGCCTCCGGCGCGATTGAAATCGGAACCGGTCTGGCCAACAAAATGGATTCATGCGATTGCCCTGGGTGGTAGAATCTGGCGCTAATCGCATCATTGAAACGGCTCGAGGAGGCGAGGATGAAGTCTGATCGCTTGGTGATATTCGCGGTGCTGTTTTTGAGTGTGGGTGTTGGTTTGATCTTTGGCTATTGCCATGGCAGCACGGGACTGAGCTTCTCCACTTCAGTGGCGGAGACGAAGCTCGCGGTGGACATTACGACGATGGGAGCGCCGGTGTTGGCGGGGGTGCCGCTGATCGGCCTTGGCGCGCTGCTGTTGTTTCTTGCGCTGATCGCGGCTATCGTATCGCAGTTTCGTCCGCGGGAGCCGCAGCGCGTTGCCGATGAACCGGTGAAGCGCCGCGAGCCGTTTGGGGAGTAGTTACTTCTTGACCTCAGGGGTAGCGGCAGGCGCGGGCTTGAGGTATTTGTCGTACCAGGCAAGCCAGCGTTCGTAACGGTCGCGGATGTAACTCGGTCGAGTAAGTCCATGAAACTGTCCAGGGTAGACTACTAACTCCGTGGGTACGCCGAGCGAGCGCAGCGCTTGATACATTTGTTCGCCGCCGAGGATGGGGACGTTGAAGTCGCTGGTGCCGCCCATATAGAGGGTGGGCGTGTGCATGCGCTTATCGGCTTCAAGTAAGGGGTAACTTAGTTTCAGATATAAGTCACGTGCTTTCCAGGGAACGCCTAACTCGAAGTCATATTGCAGGACGTATTGGTCGACTCCGTAAAACGAGAGCGGTGCGGCGCTGCCCGCGCCACTTATGGCAGCTTTGAAGCGGCTATCGCTGGCGGTGGTGTAGTCAGTTAAGATACCGCCATAACTCCATCCTCCGATGCCGAGTTTGGCGGGGTCGGCTACGCCCATGGTGACGATCTGGTCGACGGCGCCGAGCAGGTCAACAACTTCCTTGTTGCCCCAATCAGCGAAGATGGACTGAGCATAGGCTTGGCCGCGACCCGAGCTACCGCGATAATTCACATTGATCTCAGCGTAGCCGTGGGCAGCGAACCATTGCCGCTCAAAGGCGAATGCGTGCTCGTCTTCTCCGTTGGGACCCCCGTGGATGAAGAGGATGGTAGGAACGCGATCGCCGCTCTTATAGCCGAGTGGTTTGGTGATCAACCCATGAACATCGGTGCCGTCTTTGCTCTTGGAGGCGAAGTCTTCGGCCGGGGCAAGGTCGAGCTCCGCCAGCAACGCGTCATTCGTGCCAGTGAGCTTGCGAAGGTTCGATCCCTCGAGCGCAAAGACTTCCGGCAACTGAGTATCGTCCTGGCGAAGAACGGCGATGTGGGTTCCGGTGCATTCGAGCGCCGAGGTTTTGCCGGGTTCTGCAAGCAAACGATGAGCGCCTTCGCTGGATAGCTCGACTTCGGCGGGATATTGGGAGCGGTCGTCACTTACTAGATAGATAAGTTTGCCATCGGGCAGAAAGCAGGGCTGACTTACACTTCGATCTAACTTCGAAGCAGGATAGCTTACCTTGCCTTCGAGAGTGACTAAGGCGGGTTTGGCCTGGCTATAAGCGGCTAAGTCAGCTTTAGTGCCCTGAACATAGGCGATCGATTTAGAGTCAGGCGACCAGGCGAGATGGCCGCCGTCGGAACCGGACCAGGAAGTAAGTTTGCGAGCAGCGGAACCGGGCTTGGGTGCGACGACAAACACATCTGTGTTGTTGCTGCGGTCGGGCTCGGGATCTTGATTGCTGACAAAGGCAATCCAATTGCCGTCGGGCGACCATGCGGCATTTTCTTCATTCACATTCTTGGCGGTCGAGAGCTTTTCAGTTTTTTTGGTGGCGATGTCGTAAAGGTAGAGCGCGTCCCAGGCGTCGTCGCGGATGTAGCCCTGAATGTCCTGCTTGAAATGGTAGCGCTCAGTAACGATGGGCTTGGGCGGCGCCGGCGGCTTGCCTTCTTCAGCGTCGGGTTCGGACTTTGGGTGAAGCGTGAGCAAGAGTTTTTTGGAGTCGGGAGACCAGAGATAGCCTTCGATTTCCTGGTCGGCGATATTGGTGAATTGCTCGGCTTCGCCACCGCGGCGGTCCATGACCCAGACCTGCGAACCCTTGGTTGCGCCGGGACGCGAGGATAGGAAGCTGATGTATTTTCCGTCGGGGCTGAATTTCGGAGCCGAGGCGCCCTCTTTGCCATACGTGAGCTGCAGAGTGGCGGAACCGTCCCACTTTACCATCCAGAGATGCGTCTGATTTTTATCTTCTTTGGCATCGGTCTCGGCGACGGTGTAGACGACCCATTCGCCGTCGGGCGAAACGGAGGGCGAGCCGACGCGCTTGATGCGGTTGAGGTCGTCGAGAGTAATGGCGCGCTTCTTGGGCGCATCGGCGGCGAGGGCGACAGTGATGGAGACACAAATCAAGCTGAGGGGCAGGGAGGACCTAAGGAATTTGCGCAGCATGGGCAGAGATTAACATTCCAAGCCCGATTCGCCTATAGATTTAGAGCTGGTTTTAGCGGAGGCGGACGCGAACTTCGGGGCGCACGAGGTAGAGAAAGAAGACCAGATTGAGCAGGCCCTGGGCGATGGATGCGATGTCGTGCTGTGCGGAAAACTTCCATAGGAACAGGCCGGCGAGTAGCACCACTGCGGCCAAAGCGAGGGTCCACGCCCAACGAAAGAGGAGCAGTAATCCTAAGCCGGACGCGATAAAGACGGCGGAGAAAAATAGATAAGGCGGGCGAACGTAGCCGTTGACGACGCCGAGGATGTTGATGCCCGAGAGTACCAGCATGTAGAGGGCTATGGCGGCGAGTCCGGGGAGGGGTAATAGTTCGCGACGAGACGGGGTGGCTGGATCGAGTGTGGGTAACAGAGATTGATTCTCGTTGGTCGGAGCGGGTTTGCTGTCGTTCGTCATAGGGAGTGCAAGTAAGCAAGCAGGTCGTTGAGTTGTTCGTCAGTGAGTGCAGTGGCAGGCATCATCCCGCGTCCGTGCAAGATCACGCTGGTGACGCGCTCGTCTGTGGGCGGCGCGCCGGAGGGCATGGCTTTAACCTTGGTGAGGGCCTGCAATCCGGGGCCATTTAAGCCGTGAGTGGTGGTGGGGTAGTGACAGCGGGCGCATTTGTCATGGAACACTTGAGCGCCACGCGCTTCCTGAATCGACCACAGAGCTTCGGGCTTCGAGGGCGGCAGGGAACGACAGCCTGCGATGACGCCGATGAGGCACGTCAAAGCGACGAGAGCAGCGGAGAGGGGGCGAGCGCGCATCTGCATTCGATGATACAAGGAGTGGCGAGCGGGTCAGGAATCGGACAGCGGGTTATTCTGCGGCGATGGCTTCGCAAATGCGGTCGATGGCTTGGATCTCAGCATTGCTGCCGAGGCGATGACCATTGACCATGATGGAGAAGGCCAGCGTCTTTCCGGAGGCAGTGGTGAGATAGCCGGAGAGCGCGTTGCTTTCATTGAGAGTTCCGGTCTTGGCCCACATGTGGCCTTTGAGGGGCGAGTTTTTAAAGCGGTTTGAGAGAGTGCCATCGACGCCTGCGATGGGCAGCGTATCGTGCCATGCTGTGCCCCACGGCTGACGAGCGGCATAAGTCAGAAGCCTGGTGATAGCACGCGGCGCGACGCGGTCGTCCATGCTCATGCCGGAGCCGTCGTAGAAGAAGAAGTCGTTGTCGTCGACGCCGGCGGAGACCATGAACTGCCGAACTACGCGGGAACCCTCGGCGAAGCTGCCATCGGTGCCATGGACTTTGCCGAGGAGTCGCAACAGCAGCTCGGCATGCAGGTTTTGGCTCATTTTGTTGGTGACGGTAATGTCTTGCGCGACCGGGGGAGACGAGCGCCAAGCCAGCACCTTGCGGCCTTCGAGAGGCGCGGCGATTGAGGATGGGCCAGAGCGAACGGGCGCAGGCTTGATGGGCAAGGCGCGTTCGGCACTGAACTCGCCGGTGCCTGTCGAGAAGCGATGAGCTGAGGTCGGGCCGCCGGTGACATTGATGCCGCGACTGCGGAGCGCTTCTTTGAAGGCGGTAGCGGTGAATTCGGCGGGGTCTTCGATTGCAAGGCCGGCGTGCAGGCCCTCGGCGGGCGCGGTGCCCCAGGTGCGGACCAGCATGTTGCCGGGGCGACGATCGAGGCCGGGATGTGGGGTTTCGCCTTTGGCAGCGGGGATCATGGTGTTTTCGAGCGTGTAGTAGTCGATGTTGGGAGACCATTCGGCGACGGTGGCGTTGGGCGTGGCGGAGTCGGAGGAGAGTGTTAATTCGACCGTATTTTCATTGAATGTGAGGGCAGAGACGGGAGCGCCGTAAGCCCATTGGAGGTCGTCCCATGCCCACGATGCGCCGTATGGTTCGTAGAGAAAAAAGCTGTCGTCCCCGACCACGCTGCCTTCGATCGACCGTACTCCGGACTGCACGACTTGTTCGGCGAGGAGTTGCAAGACTTCCATGGGCTGTGTTTTAGGTTGTGGTGTGGCTGGCGGCTGATAGGGATAGTGACGGGGGCTGAGAGTAGGGTCGCCGACGCCGAGGATGACAATGTCGCCGTGCAACGTGCCTGCCGAGTCGATGGTGCCTGCGGCTACGACGTTGGTCGTCCAGGTCAGCGTCTCGACGGGGAGCAGCGCGTAAGCGGCGGCGGTGGTGAGTAACTTGGCATTGGAGGCAGGCGTGAACAGTCGGGCGTCATTGAGCGCATAGAGCGACTGACCGTCTGGTGAAGCGACGCTGATACCGAATTCCGCGTGGCTCAACGATGGATCGGCGAGGATGGCGTTGATGCGATCGGTGAGTGGCGCGCTATGAACACTTGCAGGCCGAGAGACGGTCGGAGTATGCCGCGCTTGGGCGAACAGATCGTTAGTCGGAATGAGGAAGAGCGCGAGATAGAGCGCCAGCATTCGGTTGAAGGAATTCATGCCCGGAGTTTAGCAGGGACGCGAGGGGAAAAGGCACAGGGGCAACAAGAACTTCAGCGGCGGGCGATGGGAACCGCTGGGGCGTATCAGCTGTGTCGGGGACGCGCAGCTAGCCTGGCCACTGAGTGTCGGACGCGCAGTTCGGTATCCAATACGATCTCCTTAGCCGGATCCGTGGAGCCATTAATGCGTTCGAGCAGCAGTCGCGCAGCAGCATAGCCGAGTTGATATCCAGGCTGATAAACGGTGGTCAGCGCGGGCTCGGTTAGCTCGGTTAGATCGAGACCATCGAAACTAATGACCGATACTTCCCTGGGGCACGCGAGCTTGTTATCGCGAATGGCGAGTAGTGCGCCCATGGCCATGAGATCGTTGGTGGCAAAGATCGCCGTGGGCCGCGGAAGTAACTGCAGAAGCCGCATGGCCGATGTGTAGCCACTGGTGCGATCGAAGTGCGCCTCTTGAATGTACTCAGGCGCGATAGGAATGGCGGCATCCTTCAGGGCTTGCAGAAATCCGCCCAAGCGTTCCACCGCGTTGGTCAGGTGCGATGGTCCGGCGATGACTCCGATGCGACGATGGCCCATCTCGATGAGATGTTGAGCTGCCTTGTAGGCGCCTTCGCGGTTAGCCACAGTGACACAGTCGCCAACCCAGCCATCGGGGCGTCGATCGACGCATACCACGGGCGGACCTGAGAGATTCTCGGCTATGGTGCTGTCGGGCGAGGGAATAATGAGAATGCCTGCAGGCAGGAACGATTTCAACTGACCAAGATAGACCCGTTCCTTGACGGGATCGCTGTCGGTGTTACAAAGAACGAGCCGATAAGATTCCTTATAAGCGACATCTTCAACGCCGCGAACGACGCCCGGGAAGAACGGATTGGTAATATCCGGGATGATCATACCGATCATGTTGGTCTTATTCAGTCGCAGGCCGCGTGAGAGCTCGTTGGGCTCATAGCCGAGAGCCTTTACGGCCTTTAGGACGCGCTGCCGCAGCGGATCGCGCACTACGGCAGTTCCATTGATGACATGCGATACCGTGCCGAGGGAGACTCCAGCCTCCCTCGCGATTTGGTGCATCGTTACGCGCGCTTCAGGTTTCATTGGGTGATTTTGCCTTGGGCCCGTATTTTCCAATGATATTGTCCCATCTCTGTTTCGTTAATTGGCATCGACGACGCAGCGAAACCCGATTGTTCCGGAGCGATCGATGCTGGGAGCCATCAACAGATACTTCCCGTGTTGCGAGAGTCGATAAGCTTGAGGGAAATACCAGCGAGATCCCTGTGGCTGATAGTGGCTGCCCCCGCGCAAGACAGCGGAACGCGTGTGTTCATCGACGTACTCGTCGGTCCATTGCCACACGTTACCAATCATATCGGCAACGCGGAAGGGGCTTGCTCCGGCGAGGTGAGCGTCGACATCACTGGCCGGCGCGGCATCGCGGCCATGGTCGGGTACGGGCACATCGAGATTACTTGGAGCACCTGCGGCTGCGCTGTCGGAGCTAACCGCCGAAGGTTGAGGCCATGCATTTCCCCATGGATAGTAGCGGTCATCGGTGCCCTGGGCGGCATATTGCCATTCCCATTCGTGAGGAAGGCGCTTTCCTGCCCACTTAGCGAAGGCGCGCGCATCTTCAAGCGAGATCCAGGTTACCGGCTTTTTATCCCAGCCGGCGGGATAGGTCCCATTGCTCCAATCCTTAAGGAAGTTATGATCGTCGGCGGGATGATAGTGAGTCGCATCAAGGAATCGCTTGAAGTCTGCATTGGTAACTGGAAACTTATCAATCCAAAAGGAACCAATGTGGAGTTTATGTTCATGATAGCGCCGAGCTGATTCTTCCCAGGGGTATTGAAAGTCGACGCCCTCGTCATTCATGCCTTCGATTTCGATGCCGTTTACGCGGAAGACATAGTCGGCCGCTGGGACCTTGACCATGCCGGTGGGCGCGGAACTCGCGGGTTTTGTGGCATCGATAGCCACGAGTTGCTGAGGGATTGAATGCCATTCATGAGAGAACTCACCCAGTGGGCGCTCACTCATTGCGTGCATGGTGGCGAGTAGTTTGTCGAGCTTTGTATCGGAAGACGTTTCCTCAAGAACCGCGCCAAAACCACGGCTCTCAATGTCAAATTTGAGAACCGACTGGGTACCTTCGCGCTCCGTCGTCAGTTCGACACCATGCCACACATCGAAGTAGCGGGCGTTGGGTTTGTAAGGTACAACTAACTCGCGTCCAGAGGTGGAATAGGCATTTTTATTGACGATCGTCCACAGTGTCTGAGTGTTCGAAGGCCAGCGACTGGCGAACACACCGAACTGCGCCATTGGATAATGAGGTTGCCAATCTTGACTTATAAGAAGAGGAGCAAATGCTCGTTCGATTGTCGCCATTCGCCGCAGTGCCTCAGCATCGCGCGGGGTCATCTGGTTCCAAATGCCCCAGATGTTCTCCCAGCTTTCAAAGCCGATGCCGTTGAAGAAAGCTTCCTGCAGATCGTCCATGTGATCGTGAGCCCAGCGGTCAGAGATGTGAACCATGTGACGTGGCTCGAGCCATTTGAATCGACTTACGGTGGGAACGAAGTTGTAATTCCAATAACCCCAGGTGAGGCTGTTATAGGCGAGCATTTCATCGGACGCTACGCCCAGTTCCGGTTCGAGCGCCAGCGGATGTTGAAGCTTGTCTGACGCGTTACGAAACGTGCGTGGCATTCCCTCCAGGGTATCGCCGTTGATGCCGTCAGCGCCCACAGCAGCTAACTGGCGCGCCAGGGCTTCGGCGTCGGACACTCCTTCGACGTGAGTTCCCTGATCCCAAAGCATGGTGGGGAACATGACGCGGACATTGTGCTTATGGAAGTCATCGATCATCTGTTTGACACCGGTAACTCCACCGGGTAAGTCGCGGAAGAGATCGTATTGGTTGCGGCTATCGATACCTATATTCGAGTAAGTGTGCCAGATAAGTACGCTATCGATCCCGCCGTAGCGTTGAGTTACGTCATCGAGATAGCGACCGACGGTATAGCGCCGGGTAGCCGGATCGTAGAACTTGCGGTCGTGAACCATCATCTGCGGCTGGACGAAGCTGGATTGAGTCCACAGGAGGGCCGGTTCGCGATAGAGTGAATCCTCATAGCCGACGCGGATGCGCCGCTCCAATCGCCAGTGTTCGATTTCGTGCAGCCATTCGTTGATCTGCAAGGTTGAGCAGGGAGCGGCCGGCGATCGCGAATTCCATTCCGGAATGGCAGAACAAGTGGGACCAGGAATTTGTTCCCAGACAGGCGAAACCAAAGTGTCCTGAGCTGAAACGCTAGAGGCAAAGGCCACACACAGCCCAATGAGACGAAGAGAATGGCGCAGGTAATTCACAGTTTGATCTCCCCTACTGATAATCGCTGCTTGGGACGGCAGAGAGGAATATAAAAGCTTTTATTCGATAAGTACAGGGGGAAGTTTTGGAAATCGAACGTTAAACGGAGCCCATGTTCGGGGCGAGAGGCAACTTGCTGGTACGTATGACCGATTGACTTTCCAGACTCTGACGAAATGATATACGCCTGTAAACTGCTCAAATATATAGCACATATCGACAAACGCCTGCCAAGGTTTAGCTGTTAACCATCTGACTGAATCTGCCGCGGTGCAGGTTAATCCGGGGCGGCTCGAAAAAAAGCGTTGACAACGATAAAATTCCCAGAATAGGATGTGTCGCATCAGATTTTGAAAGCTTTCAAGACGCCTATACAAAGCTTCACCTATGTGGAGGCGCTCTCGGATCAAGGAGACTATCGCGATGTCGTCAACTTTGAGGCTAGTTTGTCTTTACGTATTTACGGCACTGGCTTCTGCGCTACTGGCCACTCCTGCGCTAGCCCAGTACACAAGCGGGATCGAGGGCACAGTGCTCGATCAGAGTGGTGCTGCCATTGCGGGAGCGCAGTGCACGGTCATCAACCAGGACACGCGGGTGCAACAGACCGCTACCACCGACGCGCAAGGCAATGTTCATGTTCTTCACCTTTCTCCCGGCAAGTACCGAATCGAGATTACGGCCGATGGTTTTGAAAAATGGGCACAGAGCAACGTGCTTGTCGAGGGCGGCGCATTGCGTGCCGTCTATCCGAAACTCAAAGTCGGCCAAAATGTTGCTACGGTTGAGGTGCGTGCCGAAACCGAAGCCCTGGAGACCACGCAAGGCACAGTGAGTCGCACGCTGGAGGACCAGACGGTCGCGGAATCGCCGATGGTTGGTCAAAATCTTTACGCCAGTGTAGCGACGCTGGCCCCGGGCGTCACCGGCCTTGGCGATGCATCGGGCTCGATTGCCTCAGCTGGATCGCAAGGCACGAACAGTTTTAATTCCGAGGCTGGATTTCAAATCAACGCAGCGGGACAGCGGCAGGACACCAACGAGTTTCAAGTAGACGGAACCAACGTGATGAGCACGTCACGCGATGGCGTGGTAAATATTACGCCGGAGCCGGACACGGTTGCCGAGATGAAGATCACCTCTTCTGCATTTTCGGCAGAAAAAGGCCGCCAGAGTGGCGCATTGATTGAAGTGTTCACTAAACCGGGCACAAACAAATTCCACGGCACGCTGTCGGAGATGCACACCGACGCGGCGATGACGGCTCGCACGGAATTTCAAACAGTGGTGCCGCATTCATTGCGCAATGACTTCGGCGGCACAATCGGCGGACCGATCTTTAAGAATCACACCTTCTTCTTCGGATCTTTGTATTGGATGAAGAGCGCGATGGGCGTCACCTTCAACGAGAATGTAGAGACCAAGGAATTCGAAGATTACGTTACACAGAATTTTCCTAACTCAATGGGGAGCAAGTTTTTTGCGGCTGCGCCGCCGAGCGTTTTTCCGACCAAAAATCTGTTGACAGTAGCAGACGTTGAAGCGAATTACGGCAGCATCTTCGCAGCGCCCAATATTCCTGACACGATGATTGCCGAGGGCGAAACGTTTATCAATGCTTCGCCGAGCGACAATGGATTCCAAGGGCACATCCGTATCGACCACAACTTCCATGGCGACCAGGACAAGCTTTTTTACAGCATGTTTCGCAACACCACGCAATCTGTAAATGCCAACCCACGGCCGGCGCTTGCCTATACCAGCCCGAATGCGACGATCTATAACAAACTCGACTATCTGCACACCTTCTCACCGTCGATTGTTAACGAAGTGAGCCTGGGCTTTACCAGGGTTTCGGGATTCCAGCCGGATCGTCTTCCTGATCTGCCTTCCATTGCGTGGATCGGCGGTATCGATGCAACGTTTTGGCAGTGGGGTCCGTCAGGATGGGCGCAGAACAACTGGTATGCGCATGACACTCTGAACTACACACGTGGCAAGCACACATTTCGCGTAGGTGTCGATATCGATCGTCAGCAGGATTTCGACAACTTCGAAAACGGCGATGTTCGTCCTTACTTTGAGATGTTGAACGTGCTTGATGTGGCAGCGGACCAGCCCTTCGCACAAAGCGGACCGGTCATGAATCCGAAGACTGGATTGGTTGCAACTAACTTGTATCAGCGAGTCGAGTTGATCTACGTGGCCCCTTACATCCAGGACGATTGGAAGGTCAACCGCAGACTGACTGTCAACGCCGGGCTGCGCTTCGACTACTTCGGTCATCTTTCGACGCTGGAAAACGGACATAGCCCGATTGCATTTTTCACTCCTCAATCGGGTACTACGTTTGCAGAGCAAGTGAGTAACGGATCGATGCTGGTGCGCGGCAGCAACGGCATTGCCACAACAGACGCGAAGTACCGGCTGGCGCCGCGCATTGGATTTGCATGGGATGTCTTTGCCAACGGCAGCACATCAGTACACGGTGGTTACGGATTCTTCAACAATAGAGTCGGAGAATACTCCTACATGAACAACATGCGTGAGAACCCGCCGGATGCGGTCGATCCGTCGATCAACCTCTTCAATAGCGGAGTAACCGCAGCGAATTTTTCTTACGGAACGAGTAGCTCGGGAGCGCAAGGATTTGCGCCTCCTCCGGGGATCACGTTCTCTATCGATTCGCACGGCGGCATCGCGGGAACCCGCATTGGTGTGGGCGGAATCGATGCCAAGCTCAATCCGCCCATTGTGCATAGCTGGGCCTTGGGCGTGCAGCATAAGATCGCTGGGTTTGTGGCTGAGGCAGACTACTTTGGGACGGCGGGAAGAAACCTGTTTCTGCAGACGGATGTCAATCGATTTGCCGGCGACGAAATCATCAACAAGGGCAATCAGAATCGGTTGAACAGTAGTTTCGGATCGGTTACGTATGGAAGGAGCATTGGGATTTCGAATTCCGATGAAGCCGCATTCGGAATCTCGAAGCACTTCTCGCGCGGTTGGACAGCACACGCTGTTTATACGTTTGGAAAAGCGCTCGATCTGACCAGCAACAACGATAACGGAGTGAACGGAGATGGCAGCGCGGAAGGCATATTTGACGCGCAGACCTTCGCCGGTAACTACGGACGCTCCGATTATGATTCGCGCCATCGTCTCTCGATCGACGCCGTGTGGAATGTGCCTGGATTAAGGTCGGGGTTTGCAAAGACGCTTACCCAGGGATGGACACTATCGCCGGTTGTCATCATGCAGTCTGGACAGCCTTTCACCGTCTACACATCAGCTACGTACAGCCAGGGCGGCGACTACAATGGCGACGGTTACGACTATGACGTACCCAACACGCCATCGTTTGGCAATCACATCAATACCAGCCGCGAAGACTTCTTAAAAGGAATCTTCAAGGCGAGCGATTTTCCTGTGCCGACCAATGGTTCGGAGGGCAATCTCGGTCGCAATACCTTTGATGGTCCCGGATTTGCAAACGTCAACCTGGCTGCAGAACGCTCCTTCGCTCTTCCCATACTGGGTGACGCGGGAAAATTCGAGATCCGCGGCGAACTGATCAATCTCTTTAACCGCGTAAACCTAACGTCACCGGTCAGTGACTTGTCGAACACTCAGTTTGGTTTCTCGACGAGTCAGGATTCGCCGCGTGACGTGCAGGTTTCGGCGCATATCCGCTTCTAGTCCAGGGTCTGTCGCCGGTCGCACAAGCGCAAGCAAGTGCGGCCGGCGATGTAGCCAACTTTCCTCGATGGGGAAAAAACAGAGACCGACCGAGAAATCGGAACCATCTGTTTCCTTGTTGCGCTGAACACTTCGAAGGAGCGCTAATGTTCCAGCCTGAGTTATATGGCACTGCACTCATGCTTATGTTTCTCAGTATGCTTTGCTGGGGATCGTGGGCCAACACACAGAAGCTTACGATAGGTTATTCGTTCCAGTTGTTCTATTGGGATTATGTAATCGGCATCGTCGCTGCCAGCTTGCTTTGGGGCGTCACTCTGGGAAGTCAGCATGGCGGCCCGGCTGCGTTCTTCCCAAATCTTGTACAGGCGAGTTTGTCGAGCATCGGGCTTGCATTGGCGGGCGGAGTTGTCTTCAATGTCGCCAACACATTGTTGGTCGCCTCGATCGCTATGGCGGGCATGGCGGTCGCATTTCCAATTGGAATCGGCCTTGCATTAGTCGTGGGCGTGATTTTCAACTACATCATCGATCCGCGCGGCAATCCATTTCTATTGTTTGGCGGAATGGCGTTTGTGGTGGCCGCAATCGTGGTGGATGCAATTGCTTATAGGCGCCGCGAGAACAATCACAAATCAAGCATGCGCGGGGTGCGCCTGAGTATCGCGAGCGGTGTGCTCATGGGATTGTTTTATCCTTTTGTTGCAAAGTCAGCGATACAGCCTAACCCGCTGGGTCCTTATGCAGTCGCCTTCGTATTCGCGATCGGTGTGGCACTGTGTGCAATTCCCATGAACGGATGGCTCATGCGACGGCCATTTGCGGGAGACGCGGTGGTCTCGATGACTGACTACTTCAAGGCGAGCCCTCGCTGGCATTTCTGGGCAATAGCCGGAGGCATGCTATGGTGCACTGGAGCCTTGTCTAACTTTGTCGCTTCACATGCACACGTGGTGGGCCCTGCGATTTCATATGCAATCGGTCAAGGTGCAACCATGATTTCAGCGGCGTGGGGCGTGTTTATCTGGCGCGAATTTGCATCCGCCCCGGCGGCTTCGCGTAAGTTAATTCCATTCATGTTTGTTTTTTTCATCATAGGGCTGGCAGCAATCGCTGTCGCGCCCATTTTCTGATAACAGGCGGCCATTCTTATGCAGAGATCTATCGTTGTTGTAGGAAGCCTGAACTTGGATCTGGTTGCTCGAGTCAATCGGCATCCGGCCATAGGCGAAACAATCATTGGGTTGGACTTCAATACCTTTTGCGGCGGCAAAGGCGCAAATCAAGCAGTAGCGCTGGGCCGTCTAGGTGCAGCAGTAAAGATGGTTGGCAGATTGGGCACTGACGCTTTTGCCACTCAACTTCGCCAGGGACTTGAACAAGCAGGCGTCGACACAACTTGCGTTGAGAACGTGCCCGGCGCTTCGGGGACGGCCCTCATTACAATCTCAGACAGAGGCGACAATAACATCATCGTGATTCCGGGGGCGAATGCTTTGCTCTTGCCTGAGGATCTGGACCGGCATCGTCAGCAGATACTCGGAGCGAGCATGGTGCTTGGGCAGTTGGAGATTCCCAGGGAATCAACTGAATACCTGGCAGAAATGCTTGATTCTGCCGGCATCCCGTTTCTTCTCGACCCTGCTCCGGCAGACAAGCTCTCACCAAAACTACTGCAAGCCGTTACCTGGTTGACTCCCAATGAGACTGAGGCGCGTCACTTGCTGGGTCTGGATTCCGACGACTCGTCGGAGATTTCCGAGTCCGAGACGGCCAACCGAATCCTGGGTCTCGGGGTCAGAAACGTAATCCTTAAGCTTGGGTCGAAGGGTGTCTACATGGCCGGCAAAGATGTCGTGAGCACGTATATCGATGCGGTCACAGTGCGGGCGATCGACAGTACGGCAGCCGGAGATGCGTTTAATGGCGCATTCGCCTTTGCTCTCGCACAGAACAGAATGGCACCGCAGGATGCAGCACGATTCGCGTGCGGCGCGGCCGCGATTTCCGTCACGCGACTCGGTGCGCAAACATCTATGCCGACGATGTCCGAGTGTGAGGCTTTTATGGCTTGTGGGAAATGAAGGGTACTTATCGCGAACAATCCCCATGAAGCCGGCGAGTGATCCGCGACTGCATCGAGCCCATCGCGTTATGATGTCTTGAATTCGCCGTGAGCATTGAAATCGTGCGGAGCGGAGATGCAGAGGAGGACTGACAATCACCATGTTGAAATGGTTGTGCGTCGCAGTTCTCTTCACCGCTGGAGTGTCGGCGCAAACTTCGACTAATGCCAGCCTGCTTTCGGCTTTCAACGAGCACCGTTATCCGCAGGCCGTGGAGATGGCGGGATCGGCACTCAAGAGCCGACCGACTGATCCGTGGCTATGGACGCTGCGCGGCATGGCCTTGGATGGAATGGGAAAGTCCACGGAAGGCCTGGCAAACCTCGATAAGGCACTCAGCATTAACTCGCGGTACGTTCCAGCGCTAAAGGCCGCGGCGCAACTTACCTATCAGCATCGCGACTCGCGGGCGGCTGCCATGCTGAATCGACTCCTCGCGATTGAGCCCGACGAACCTGCTGCCCATGCAATGATGGGCGTCCTCGCGTTTGAAGCGCACCACTGCGCGGACGCGGTCGTACACTTCGAGAAGAGCGCTCAACTGGTGCTGAACTCGGAGGCCTCGGCAACCGAGTATGCGTCGTGTCTGCTTGAAGAGCACAGGAGCGCGGACGCAGTAGCGTTGCTGAGCCAGGCTCGTTTACGGTATGCGTCGAGTCGCAATCTGCGCTATGATCTTGGGCTTGCACAATCGGAAAACGGGCAGAGCGCAGACGCGCTAACGACCTTGCAGCCCACACCGGATGACGACCCAGGAATATTGAATCTTCGCTCATCGCTCGAGAGCGCCGCCGGGAATCTTGACGCCGCATTCGCCGATCTCAAGCGAGCCGTGGAGATGGACCCTACGATTGAGCGCAATTATCTGGACATGGCGTTGCTTTGTCTCGATCACGATCAGGACCAGCGCGCGGCCGACGCGCTGACGGTGGGGATCCAACATCTTCCGAAAAATGCTGCCCTCTATGCGGTACGAGGGATAGCCTACTCAGAGCTTTCCAAGTATGACGAAGCCGAGAAAGATTTTGAGAAGGCCAAAGAACTCGAACCAAAGGGGTCTTTAGGCGGCGTGGGGCACTCCGTTCTTTACGTTGAAAGGGAGCAACCAGAAAGGGCATTGCAATCGCTGCGCCAGCAACTGAAGAAAAGTCCGGAAGATGCTGCTCTCAACACCTTGCTGGGGGACTTGCTAATGCACCAGGGCGCGACCCCGTCAACTCCCGAATTTAGAGAAGCGGAGAACGCGGTTACGCGCGCGCTCAGTACCGAACCGCGGAATGTGGAGGCATTGATATTGATGGGTAAGATCGATCTTGAGAAAAACGATCTTGCCGGTGCTTTTGACGCACTGGAACGCGCGAACAAGCTGGATCCTGACAATCGCACAGTACTGAGTCAGATGCTCTTGACCTTGAGGAAAATGGGGAGAAAGGACGACGCGGTAAATGTAGCTCAGCGACTGAAGAGTCTGCTCGGCAAAGACGAAAAACTGGACAAGGACCCAATCAGAACAGCTTCCGCGCATAACTAGCTATTGCGAGACCGCCGGCCATGATTAGTTCGACGGACAACCAGGAATATCTAATCTTCGATCAAACTCCACCGTCAGAAATAGGGTCTTTTGGAGATGAGATAGGATCGCCGTCGCACTCCATAAGTTGTATACACAAGCCGCGTAGCATACACTCATTATCTAATTATGGAAGTAGCTAATTACGGCGGCCCAATCAAATGGTGAAAAGGAAAGCACTGCCAACTCTCAGTGAAGTTGCACGGCAAGCTGGTGTTGGTACCACTACCGTGTCCCGCGTGATTAACGGCGGTGAACGCGTCAGTCCTAAAACGCTGGCCCGCGTACGCCGTGTGATCGAGGCGTTGGGCTACATGCCTAACCAGGCCGCACGAGTTCTCAAAGGCGATCGAACCAAGACGATCGGTCTGATTATCCCGAGCATCGCGGATCCGTTCTTCTCGGCATGCGCCGAGGCAGCACAGGCCGTAGCCAGGGCCAATGATTCCTTGCTTATTGTGACGGCGACTCAGAATGATCCGCACAACGAACTTGAAAATCTCAACGTGTTTATCAGCCATCGAGTGGACGGCCTGATCATTGCTCCGGCCAATTCGAGAAGTCCCGCATTGTCGGATCTTATCAATCGCCTATCCGTACCGGTTGTTTCTATCGATCGCCCCATTAACAATGCGACCGTCTCTTCAGTGCTGACCGAGAATTTCAAAGGCGCGAAGATGGCGACCCAGCATCTGATCGAGCATGGGTGCAAACATATAGCCTGCCTCACGGGCGAGAGCACCCTCTTCACGATTCAGGAACGCATTCGTGGCTATCGCGCCGCAGTGAATTCCGCCGGGCTAACTTATACTCTCGATACTTCAATCAAGGACTATAAGTCTGCCGAATACGCCATCGAGAGCCTTATGTCGGGCCCCAATCGGCCTGATGCGCTGTTTACATTGAAGAACAGCACGACCATCTATGCTTTTGAAGCTCTGCAAAAACTGAATATCTCGGTACCCAAGTCGGTCGCTTTGCTGGGATTCGACGATTTTGAATTGGCTGCTACCTTGCGCCCAACCATTAGCGTTGTGCAGCAACCCATCGAAGAGATAGGAAGGGTCGCGGCCGAAATACTCTTTGAACAATTGCTCGGAAGGAATGATAGCGCATCTTCTGCGCGCTCGACGCGTGTGCGGCGCGTTACGCTTGAAACGCGCCTCATTCGACGTAACTCCTGCGGTTGTAATTCAACGCCAGCTTAAGACGAAAAGACCGGCATCCGCGAGTGTGAATGCCGGTCGTTGTTGCCGTTACGTAGAGTTATATTACTGCTTCGCGGGATAATCCACTCGAACCGTCAGGATTTCGTACGGATGAATTGGCACAGTAACAGTGTCATTTGAAACTGTCACGGCGGAACCTTCCGACTTCTCCATCAGGTTAGTTACGCTGGCGCCCGTGGCTCCCTTGGGCACATGGAATTGAACGTCGCTCGATTTTCCAGCCCATTCATACACGCGGAAGATCAGCCCGTTTTCGTCCTCTGCCTTCTTAAGTGCGGTGAGTACGACGTTCTCCGGTTTCACTGTGACAAAGGCAAACTCAGCAGGGTGGCTGCCGGAGTGCGCCTCGACCTGTGTGGCCTGGAGTCGGTAGTTGTATTCGTAGCCGTGGCGCACGGTCAATGCCTGTTTCCAGTCGCCGCCATGCGGGTAGAGCGCATAAGTGAAGTGTTGATGGCCGCGGTCGGCATCGGGATCGGGCGAAGTGGGCGAGCGAAGCAGAGAGAGGCGAAGTACGTTGTCCTTATCGTCGTAACCGTACTTGGAATTGTTCAACAAGCTAAAGCCATGTTGTCCATCGCCAAGGTCGGCCCAGCGCAGAGCAGGAACTTCAAACTGTGCTTGCTCCCACGTATTGTTGCGGGTAGTTGAACGCTGAATGCTGCCGTAAGGTACTTCGTATGTTGCCTTGCTGCTGGTTGCGGCGAGCGGGAACGCGGCCTTGAGCAGGACATGAGTCTCGTGCCAGTCGAAGTCGTTGACGACGTCTACTTGATCGGCGCCTGAGTCGAGTGTAATCTCCTGCACGAATTTGGAACTCTGCCAGGAATGGGTCACGCGAATCGCCGCGCGCAGCGGGCCTTTTGCCGTGAGTTCAACGGAATCGGCCTTGTCGATTGAAGTGAAATGATCGAGTGTGCCGGGATCGATGTTCCACGCATCGTAGTCCTTGGGCAGGTCCTTGAAGGTTTGCAACTGGTTGCCACAAGCACCCGCCGCCAAAGTTTCAAATTTCGTTTTCTTGTCGTAGAGGCTGGTGATGCAACCTGTGGTCTGATCGACCGTGACCTTAAGCGCGGCGTTCTCAATCGTCAATTCGGACGCCTTCAAATCGCTTGCGAAGGGCTTGGTTCCCGGAACAACGTGGAGTACTTTGTAACCGAGCGAAGGTATTTTGTCGGCGAGGATCAGCACCTTGTAGCTATGGGTCTTCGCGTCGGTCGACAAGACCTGCGACGGCACGACATGGTTAGCAGCATCGATAACGGATACCCCCGCTTCTGACGCTGTTGGCAATTGCACATCGACTGTGACCTGCCCGGACCGCTCCCACGCGAGTGGGTTGAGGACGAGCACGGGTACGCCGCTCGCTACCTGCGTATCGATACCGGCTGCAATCGACTTGACCGCCTTTTGCGAAATCTCGTTGGTGGCCCAGCTTACCTGGTCGAAGTCCTGTTGTGCTTCCTTATAAATGATTCCGATTCCGGAACCGGCAGCCAAGTCATGGAAGTCATTGAACGTGATTTTCTTCCATGCTTCGGTCAACCTATCGGCAGGATACGCATCTCCCTTGAGCCACGCCAGAGACGCAAATTTCTCAGCGTTGATGGCCTGTTCTTCACTGTCGCGCATGTTGCGCTTGTGATTGGCTTGCGTGGTCATCACGCCGCGATGATATTCAAAGTAGAGTTCGCTCTTCCAAGTAGGAATCGCGACCTTGCCATCTGCCGGCGTAACGGGTGGCTGATAGCCCTTGGCGATCGATTCGTAATCCCATGTGCGCGAATCGGGAACAATCTTTTTTTCCGTCGCAGTGAAGAAACTCTGCGCGGTACCAAACTTCATTTGCGGAACGACCTTGTCCGGCTGGGTCCAATGCGCGCCTTCATCGAGGACCGCGCGCGTTGGTCCGCCGCCGTGATCGCCAATGCCGTATAGATCCATCATCTCGTTAAGTCCGGGCGCAAATTTCCGCGCGGTCGCAAGATCATTGCTGAGACGAACGGGATTCAAATCGTTATTGCCGTAATCATGGGGAAAGTAAGTCAAAACCCTGCTTCCATCAGGAGATTCCCACCAGAAGAGCTTGAACGGTAACTGATTAGTATCGTTCCAAGTCATCTTTTGAGTTACAAAGTAATCAATACCCGAGCGCTTGTAAATCTGCGGCAACTGCCACGTGTATCCGAAGGAATCCGGGTTCCATCCAATACGGACATCAACGCCGTATTCTTTCTGAAACCACCGTTTGCCGACCAGAATCGAACGAACTTGCGCCTCACCGTCGGGCATGTTCAGATCCGGCTCAACCCACATGCCGCCGACAATCTCCCAGCGGCCTTCCTTGATGCGCTGTTTAATCTGATCGTTGATCTGCGGGTACTTATCGGCGAGCCACGCATTGTATTGCGCAGCCGACTGGGTGTAGGTGTAGTCGGGATACTCGTTCATCAACTGCAGCGCGGTGCTGAACGTGCGCTTGACCACGTCGACGGTTTCGGTCCAGGGCCACAACCACGCAGCATCGATGTGCGAGTTGCCGGTCAGGTGCATCGTAGCCTGCTGTTCCATCGGCTTCAATGGTTCGATGTTCGATTGGGCCCGCTTCAAAGAGGCATCGAACTTCGCCTGATCTTTGGCATCAAGCGCGGCAATGTCCACACTGCCGATAGCTTTCTCGAGCGTCGCCGTGTCGGCTGCGGGGTTCTTCGAGATGGTGGGTATCAACAGGGCTGCGGTGAGGGCCTCTACGCGCAGGTCCTCGGGGTTGGGCCGATTCTCGGCGAAATCGATTTTCAGCTCTGTTCCGCCGAAGGTCTTGTTGTCGACAGTGTGCAGCAGCTTGACGGCTACCAACACCTTATCGCCGGGCTTGGCCTTGTCGAAGAGTACGATGGGTTCCAGATCGTCGCCCAATGCGACACGCCGTCCGTTGAAGTAGATGATTTCCGGCATCGGTCCATTGGCATAGGCTGCGAACGAGAACCAGATGCGCGCGCCGGTCAGGTCGTACCCGTGCAAGCTTTGGGGAACTTCAATGGTGCGTCGATACCAGGACGCTTCCTGGGTGCCCTCGGCCTTGGCCTTTACGATTTTCCATCCTGAATCGTCTAGATCAGGGGACTCGCCGTGAGCCAGATCGCCTGCGTGAAACCGCCACTCCTCAGCCGGGAGACGGTCCAGTTCGGTGAGTCGGGCAACCACTGCTTTAGATTGGCCGCTGAGCGATTTAACAACTTCGGCAGCTTGTTCGGCCGATTGTGCGCTGGCCTGCACACAGCCCAGCAGTCCACCGGCGGAAGCGAGCAGCGCCACGGCAGTAACGACTGCGCTGGCTGCCCGGTTCCCGATTCCAATGCCTGTTTTGTTTTTCATTTTTAGCGATCTCCTGGCTCGGTAAGCGCGTGCAATGGGCGCAGAAGTCCGCGCGCCATCTTAACGAAGCGCCGCGGCGAATCATACCATGGAGGGGGTATGGATGGAAACGATACCACGAGGTTTGAGTTACTCGCAGTCAGCTCTAATTTCCGATAAATTCAGGTAACTAAGCCGCTTGCCGGGAATTGTGGTATCGTTTCCAAGAGCGACAACTGCCCGGTGCGGGAGACGTGATTTGGGCGATTTTCATCGATTTCATCTTAGCGCTCCCTTCGCCCTATAAAAGGAATTGATTCGGGACTCTTGCTCGCATCTTCGCGTTCGCGGTGACTAGAAATGGCCTTGGAAAGTACGCAAATACTAACAATTGGTGTCGATCTCGGAGGAACAAGTGTAAGAGTTGCGGTGTATACGCCGGACCTCGGGGTGCTCGACTCTATCTCCTTACGTACCCGTCTTGAGGCCGGCCCTCTCGCAGTTGTCGATGATATATGCGGCGCTATTCAGCAGTTACTCGATAGTTACTCCGACGGACGCGAACTTGCCGGTATTGGAATAGGTTCGCCGGGCCCGTTGGAGCTTCCTGCCGGCCGTCTCCACCATCCACCAAATCTACCGGGATGGGATGGTTTTCACCTTCTGGCAGAAATGGAAAAGCGCCTCGCCAGACCCATTGTTTTGGAGAGCGATGCGAACGCGGCTGTACTGGCAGAGTACTCGCATGGCCTGGGAAAATCGCTCGGCATCGACTCTTTATGTATGTTGACCCTGGGTACCGGGGTGGGGAATGGCATTATTCTCGACGGCAAGCTTTGGCATGGAGCCGCCGGCATGGGCGGGGAGGCTGGGCACATGACGATTCGGCCCGACGGACCTGTTTGCGGATGCGGTAACAGAGGATGCCTTGAAGTATGCGCATCGGCAACCGCTATCGTGAATGCTGGTGAGCGGTTGATTAGCGTGGGCAAAGCGCCTGGACTCCGATCGCTCAAGGGAAACGGCACTCCGCTGACCGCTCTCGATATTGCCGAAGCGGCGCGCCAGGGCGACCCGGATGCTAAACAAATCTATGTTGAGACAGGGCGCGACTTGGGGTTTTGTCTTGCGGGGTTAGTTAATATTCTCAACCTGCCGCTCTATATTATTGGTGGAGGCGTTGCTAACTCGTGGGATCTGTTTTCGCCATCGATGTTTGAGGAACTGGAGCGCCGGAGTTATGTCTACTCGCTAACTGCTCCAGGCAGGGCTGCCGCAAAAGATATGCCATGCGGGGGGACGCAGGTGCTGCCGGCGAAACTGGGATCGGAAGCGGGCTTGCTGGGCGCTTGCCTTTTGCCCCTCTATTCAAATGTGCCCATGAAGGTGAATGCGTAAGACGGGTGATCTAAGAACATGACTTCAGCTTCGGTACGAACGTCAATGCGACCCAATTTGAACTTGATGAAGGCCACCCTGACGGGTGCGCTTGGCGGCCTGCTGTTTGGCTTCGATACGGTGGTCATTTCAGGAGCCATCGACGCGCTGGTGCGGCTCTATCATCTGAGTCCGCAAGGCAAGGGCTGGACCGTCGCGATTGCCTTAATCGGCACGGTGATAGGTTCGCTGGGCGCCGGTGTGGTTGGCCAAAAGCTGGGCGGTCGCGAAACTCTGCGCATCACCGCGGTGCTCTATGTGATCTCGGCCATCGGTAGCGCGCTGGCGTGGAGTTGGCCTTCGCTGATGGTGTTCCGCTTGATTGGCGGCCTCGGCATCGGTGCTTCATCGGTACTTGGCCCGGTCTATATTGCTGAACTGGCGCCGGCCAAATGGCGCGGCCGACTCGTCGGTGCGTTCCAGTTCAACGTGGTGCTGGGCATCCTGGTGGCATACACGTCGAACTACATTATCCGGCTCGCGAATCTGGGCGCGGCGGAGTGGCGCTGGCAAGTGGGCGTGGCGGCGATTCCGGCGCTCGGCTTCCTCATATTGTTGTTCCGCATTCCGCGCAGCCCGCGTTGGTCGGCCTCAAGGGAACGCATCGATGAAGCGCTGTCGGTGCTCAAGCAGATGGGTGAGCCCGATCCTGAGGCCGAGTTGGCCGACATTCGCGCCGCGCTCAGCCAGGAACATGCTACGGCGCATGAACCCGTGTTTCGCTGGAAGTATCGCTATCCGTTGTTTCTTGCGATCACCATTGGCGCGTTCAATCAACTGGCCGGCATTAACGCCATCCTTTATTACTTGCCCAGCATTTTTGCTTCGGCGGGATTTACGACGTTGTCGGGTGACAAGCAGGCGATCGCGATCGGATTCACCAATCTTATTTTCACCATGGTGGGCATGAGCGTAATCGACAAGCTGGGTCGCAAGACGCTGCTGCTGGTTGGTGCGGCGGGCACCTCTGCTTGCCTGGCCGCGGTGTCGTGGCTGTTTACCACGCATTCGAATTCCGGCGCGCTGGTGTGGATCTTCATCACTTACATTGCGTTTTTTGCGTTGTCACAGGGCGCAGTGATCTGGGTCTATATCGGCGAAGTATTTCCCAACGCGGTGCGTTCGAAGGGCCAGGGCGTGGGCAATGCCAGCCACTGGATCATGAACACCATCATCGCGCTCGAGTTTCCGGTATTGGTCGCGAGTGTGGGCCGCGCGGCACCGTTTACCTTCTTCGCCATCATGACGGGCGTGCAGTTTGTGGTGGTGTTGTTGACTTATCCCGAAACCAAGGGACAAACCCTCGAGGAGCTGCAACGAAAGCTGATGCCGGTCAAGTGATCTGAGACATAGATTGCGGTGTTTCGCGCAATTACCATACGGCTGTCGGTCTCTCTTGCGGAAGAATCAAGATTCCGCAAATCGGACTCCGCATACGGTGGCCCGTCTGGGAGCTTCAGGGCTTTCGATAGACGTATGGATTCGAGGTAAATGCAATTGCTCCGCCGCGAAACAAGCCGGAAGATAGACGTGGTCGTTTGCGCTCTCGGGTTATGGCTTGTTAGTGGATTTGTTGTATTGCATAGTGCACGACTATATTCGCTGGAATTGGGTGTTCAAGGGGTGTTGGCCGCCCCACAATCCTCAGGATCAATTTCGAGTGAACATTTGACGCTTGCGGAATCATCTCTCGCGTCAATTCAGATTGATTATCCCGAGAACGGCTCCATCTTCCCGCCCGAAATCACGGCGCCGCTTTTTATATGGCGCGATGGAAGTGCGGCTGCGACGTGGCGAGTCGAAATGGTCTTTGCCGATGGTACGAAACCGGTCCGCGCATTTTCAAAGGGCGAACCGATCAAGATCGGGGAGATCGATCCACGCTGCGTTTCGAGTACAAATCAACTTCCTTCCTTAACTCCGGAACAGGCCGCCGCGCACACATGGAAGCCTGACGAAGAAACCTGGAAACTTATCAAGTTGCATACGTCGGTCCATGCGGCGGCAGTGACAATCACGGGCCTGAACGCTGAGAATGTTGCAATCGCGCAGAGCCGCATTGCGCTGTCTACATCGCGCGATCCGGTGAATGGCCAGATCTTTTATCGCGATGTTCCGCTGATGCCCGCGGAAGGCAAAAAGGGCATCGTGCAGCCGCTGTCTCCGTCACTGCTCTATCTCATTAACTGGCGCATCCGTGATATCGCTCAACCCGAGAGCCGGGTTTTGATGCATGACTTACATACGTGCGCTAACTGCCATTCGTTCGCCAACGACGGCAAAACCATGGGCATGGATGTTGATGGCCCCGGCAATGACAAGGGCTTGTATGCGATTGTCCCGGTCCAGCAGCACATGGCGATTCGCAACGAAGATACCGTGTCATGGAATGCAGATCTGCGTGTGGGGCAGGCACGCGTTGGATTCATGTCGCAGGTTTCGCCTGATGGAAAGTATGTTCTATCTACTTTTGCGGGCCAAGATCAGAGTATTCCCAGTTCGTATTTCGTAACGAACTTCAAAGACTATCGCTTTCTGCAAACGTTCTATCCGACGCGCGGCATTCTTGCTTATTACGATCGCGCTACCGGCCGCAGGCAGCCGCTGCCAGGCGCAGACGATCCACGCTATGTGCAAACGGATGGCGTTTGGAGCCCGGACGGGAAGTACGTTGTCTTCGCGCGTGCGGAGGCCAAGGACTCCGAACCCGAGAAGCTTCCGTTGCAAGCCAACGATCCGAACGAAGTGCAGATCCAGTACAGCCTTTATCGCATTCCGTTTAATGGCGGGCGTGGCGGCAAGCCTGAGCCTATCTCGGGCGCCGCGAATAATGGTATGAGCAATAACTTTCCCAAAGTCTCTCCCGATGGGCGTTGGATTGTTTTTGTGAAGTGCAGCAACGGTCAGTTGATGCGGCCCGACAGCGAGTTGTACATTGTGTCGTTTGCTGGCGGCACCGCGCGGCGCATGCGCGCCAACACGTCGCTGATGAACTCCTGGCATAGCTTTTCGCCGAACGGCCGCTGGCTGGTTTTCTCCTCAAAGAGCCGGTCGCCGTACACGCAGATGTTTCTTACCCACATCGATGCGAATGGCAATGACAGTCCGCCTATCTACATTGATAACTCGACAGCTGCGAATAGAGCGGTTAACATTCCCGAGTTTGTGAATGTGGGATCGAACGAAATTGAGAGCATCGACGTGCCTGCTTCGGAGTTTTACCGTGTCGTTGATGAAGCGATGGATCTTCAAGCCAAGGGGGACAACGTCGCGGCGCTGGAGCGATGGCGGAAGGCGCTTGAATTGGATCCATCGGATGCGCGCGCCAACAACGGGATCGGGATTGTTTTGGGGATGCAAGGTAAGGAGGATGAGGCGACCCCATACTTCAGAAAGGCAACTCAAATCGATGCGGATTTCTTCGAAGCCTACTTCAATCTCGGGATGATTCTGTCACGCGAGAAGCGCGCCGACGAAGCCATCGATGCGTGGCGAAATACGGTGCGTATCCGCCCCAGGTTTTCGCAAGGGCACGAGAAGCTTGGATACGAACTCTACTTACGAGCTAAGTACGCTGAGTCGCTGGCGCAATTCCGCCTGGCACTTGAGGAAGAGCCGGAGCGGATTACCGCGCTCAATCCGGCTGCGAGTCTACTGGCGACGTGTCCTGATGTGTCGATTCGGAACGGCGTTGAGGCGTTGGCCTTCGCGGAAAAGGCGAGGCAGATCACGAGAGGAGAGAACCCGGTCATTCTCGACACTCTCTCGGCGGCCTTGGCAGAAAATGGCGAGTTCGCCAAAGCTGTTGAGGTTGAGCGGCAAGCTCTCGCCTTGGCAAAGCAGCAGGACGACGCGGTCCTCGCAACGCGCGTGACGACTCACCTGGCGCGATACATAGCGAACAAGCCGTTGCGCATTGCCCCGCAAGCTGCGGCGCGCTAGTGCTGCAAGGCCGAGTCAGGCAACTATCCTTTATGGGATTTGGTTTTTGAGCGGAGCGTTAATAAGCAGGATAAGTTCCGATCCAGGTCCCAACTGAACGCTGTGATTGGTACTGGTTATGCGATCGCTGCATGTCGGGCCTGCTGCCGGCTCCAGTTTGACCTTGGGCATACGGATGACCACGCCCGGACGCACGGTGTTGGGACGGCCGCTAGGATTGAGGTTGTCGGAGCGCCCATTCGTGGCAGTCACGATATCGTCCATGCTGCGGCCGCCTCCCGCTACCTCCGAGGGCAACGCACTAGCCATTGGGGCACCGGCGTCAGGGATACCAACCAAACCGATAAGTTGGAGCGAGATTGGCTGCTTGGTGTGGCCCACGCAGTCGGCGTGATCGAAGATCAGAGAAAGCTCAGAGGTAGTGGCGTCTTTTGATGAACTGGCCGCCATCACACGTCCGTAGAGGATACTGCCGCGCTCCATTCTGCAATCGGGTTGCAGCCATCCGTAGGCCGCTTTAACCCATATCTCCTTGCCGGGTTTGAGGTGCGCGGAATCAATAGTTGAGCCGATGGTGGCCTCGACGGTTGATGTGATAGGTATGTCATTGTCGGCGTAGTGCAGGCAATCAACGGCCTCCACAGGTGGCGCCGGGTTCGATCCCTTCGCCTTAAGCAGAGAGGGGATTTCTTTCTGGATGGTGTCGAACTTCACCAGTCCATCGCGATAATCCAAATGCACCGTCATGGAGCCGATAACATCAAGTCCCAGCATGCCTGAGATCTTGAATCCTGCGTTGTGGTCGGCCACCGCCGGGTCGAATTCAAGAATGTGGCTCTGATGCACGACCGGCAAGCTGGCCAATTGCAGATCAAAAGTATCGCGGAAGAACTGCGCCTTTGCGCCCGTAGTTGTCTGTTCGGAATTAGTGAAGTTCATTGTCATTTTGGACACGGAGTGGGCCGCGTCTGAAGACATGGCGCTGAACCGCATGCCCGTTGCCAGTATGAATAGCTTGCGTGACTTATTACTGAACTCGATAGGTATGAGGAGGTAGTGACGGCGGTGATAGACCGGAACGAAGTCAGCCAGGAGCGGCGATGCGGAGCGATCCCCAGGCACGATGCCGGCCGCAGGCGGCAATGGTTCGAGCATCATTTTTGCCAGCCGAAAATCTAAAGTGATCAGGTAAGGAGCGAACAGATCGGTGCCCATCGATCCGTCGCCTTTACCGGCAAAAGGAATATCGGTGACTCCCACCGTGCAGTCGGCAAACTCCATTGGCCCGACGCGAAACTTGTCGAGATGCACTGTTCCTTCCGGCGCATCGGGATCGTGCTTCAACCCATTGGCTTCAGCCAGAGAGCGGCTGATATAGAGACCAGAGCCTGCGGAATCAACGAGTAGTTTTGCTTCGGTTTGCGGAAATTGCACCTGCAATTTATAGCCATCGATGTGCCTTGGGTCGGGCATGGAAGGGAGAAGCGGCAAGGTAGCGGAGGCGATCGTCGGAAGTACTTTGCAGGTCAGCGAATTCTCAGAAAGCAGCGGCATCATGGCATGCGCATTCGCTTCGGCACGCTTTCTGACTTCAGGATCAATATCCTTCATCGTCGCCAATGATTGTTGGACGCTTTCGATTTCGTGAGCGGGATTGACGATGCTCGCCCAAGCGGCGAGGATATCTGCGTCCTTGGGATCGATGTCGTATGCGCGCTGAATCTCCGCCCGCTCTGAGGCATACATGGAGTCGATGCGCAGCGCACGGGCACGGACGAGATGGGCACGCGCAAAACAGGGATCGGCCGACGTGGCTGCATTGAGCGACTGCATCGCCAACCACGGTTGGCCCTGGCGCAGAAACACCTCGGCCTCCGCGGTGAGTGCAGGGGCGGAATGCGGATTGACGGCGACCGCGCTAGTGGCTTGAGTCGACGCCGCGTCAAGCTTGCCCTCTCTGAGCAGCGTGCGCACCAGCGCCTCGGATAAGTCGGCGTCTTGAGAGTGCTGCGCCAACGCCTGTGAATAGAGACTTTCCGCGCCGGCAAAGTCGGCGTCCCTGTAAGCCTGCTCGGCCGGCGTCACCGCTCGATCGGCAACCACGGGACAAGAGCGGGCTTGAGCGGAGGCGACAACTGCCGCGCAGAGCAAAGCGATAGCAATCAACGAGGTTCCTGGCACGCGACAGAACAACGCATAACGCATAGGTTGGCGCCTTTTCACAATGTCTGTTGGGAAAACACTGGAGTATACGTCGCTGAGCTGGCAAGGAGCAATTCAACCGGGATCAAGCGGGGGCCAGTGGGATACACTTCAAGCTTCCGGGGGACTGTCGTTGTTGCGTAATCGATATTTGCTTTCGTGGTCGTTATTCGCTTTTTTGCTTGCGTCCAATGGTGTTTCAGCGCAGCAGTTGCCTGAAGAGCCGCACCCGGCGCAGGCAACTACCGCTGCCCAGCAGGGCATGGCGACAGGCGCTCCGCAGCGGCCAAACTTTGACCCACAAGGCCGCCCCATCACCGCCGGTGGATATGTGAAGACCGGCCCCGCGGTCTTTCAAAATGCGGCAGCGAAGGCCGGGTTGACGGCCTGGCGTGATGTTACCGGCACCAAAGAAAAGCGCGTCATTATTGAGGCCAAGGGCTCGGGTGTTTGCCTGCTCGATTTTGATCATGATGGCTGGCTCGATATCTATCTCGTCAGCGGTTCCACGACAGATGCGCTCAGCGGCAAGCAGGAGTCGCCGCATGCCGCCCTGTTCCGCAACAATCACGACGGCACATTTACCGATGTTGCAGCCAAGGCAGGCGTGGCCAATGACCGCTGGGGGCTAGGCTGCGCTGTTGGTGACTATGACAACGATGGCTGGCCTGACCTATACGTGACCAATCTGGGTAAGAACCGCCTTTATCACAACAATCGCAATGGCACGTTTACCGACGTCGCGGAGAAGGCGGGCGTGGCGCTCGATGAAAGCTCGGGCAGCACGGTGGTCGATCATACGGGCGTGACCTTTGGCGACTTCGATGGCGATGGCTTGCTCGATATTTTTGTGGCAGGGTACATTCACTATGACTTTAACGACCCGCCGATAGCGGGAAGCAAAACAGTGAATAATTCTTCGTGCCAGTATCGCGGGCAAGACATCATGTGCGGTCCGCGCGGCCTCGAGGGCGCAGGCGATCATCTGTTTCGCAACAATGGAAACGGAACCTTTACCGACGTAACCAAGAAGGCTGGGGTCAGCGATCCCAATGGGTTCTATGGGCTGGGCGCGCTGTTCGTTGACGTCAACGGGGACGGTAAACCTGACCTGGTTGTAGCCAATGACTCCACTCCGAATTTTCTCTATATCAATAAGGGCGATGGCACCTTCGCGGACCAAAGCTATATGAGCGGCTATGCGCTCAACGAAGAAGGTCGCGAAATAGCGAACATGGGCATCGCTGCGGGAGACTTCGAGAACAACGGCCACATGGACCTGGTGAACACGGCTTTTTCTGACGATTCAAGCGTGGTGTATCACAACGACGGTAAGGGAATCTTTGAGGATTGGAGCGCGCAAACAGGCATAGGCGGAAAGTCCGGCCCGTTCGTGGGCTTTGGCGATGGCTTTCTCGACTTTGACAATGATGGATGGAAAGATCTGCTGGTCGCCAACGGCCACGTCTACCCCCAAGCCGACCAACATCCGGACTGGGGCATGACCTATGCGCAGCGCCCCCTGCTCTACCGCAATCTGCACAATGGGACCTTCGAAGTGGTGCCGGCGGTCGAGGGCTCGGGCCTGGCCGAAGTAAGTGTTGCGCGTGGGGCAGCATTCGGCGACCTGTTCAACGACGGCAAAATCGATGTGGTCTTCAATAACCTCGATGGACCACCGGTTCTGTTGCGCAACGTGAACCCCGACCATAACCATTGGGTGAGTTTCAACCTGGTTGGTGGCCGCAAGAGTCCGCGCGATGCGGTGGGCGCGACCATCTATTTGACCGGCGGCGGCATGCGCCAGCGGGGCGACGTTCTGAGTGGGGGCAGCTATCTTTCGTCGAACGATATGCGGGTCCACTTCGGGCTCGGCACGACAGCAAAGGTTGACGGGGTTGAGATTCACTGGCCGAGCGGCGTCGTGGAGAAGCTGAAGATACCGGCCGTCGATCGCATCGACACCATCACCGAGGGCCACGGGATCACCGGGTCGTTATGAGCGGGGTATCCGCACTCTGCGATAGACTCAATCGTTGGAGGAACACTGTTGCGGCAGCCGCGCTGTTTTTTTGCCCAGGCACTGATCTTGTCATTTCTCGCCTTCGCCGCGCTGCCGATACCCCTTTTCGCGGCGGGCGCTCCGGCGGACGATGACCCGCAGAGGCGACCAATCTCAGCGATGTGTAGCGGCCGTCCCTGCGCGTTTGCGGATACCGCTTCAGCGGAGTCGCCGAGGACCGCTCCATGAGGCTGGCGCGCTTCTCGCGAAACATCCTGATATATGCAATCCTGGGCCTTGGCGCCGTCTCCCTGACCTTCAGTCAAGGTCCCATGCCAACACCTGGCTCGCAGACCGCGGCACAGCCTATGCCGCCGTCCATGGTTCCAGGTCGCTTTGTGGATATCACTGCAAAGGCCGGAGTCAATTTTCTTCACGTCGCTCCGCATACCACGCGAAAATACTTGCTTGAGACCATGGGTTCGGGCGTCGCGCTCTTCGACTGCGATCACGATGGCCGCCTCGATCTGCTCCTGATCAACGGCGCTCCTTATACTGATCCGACTCCGAAAGGATTTATCCCGAAGAAGACCGGCCCCGCCGACTGGAATCGCATGTATCACCAGAAGGCCGACGGTACATTCGAAGACATCACCGAAAAATCGGGGCTAAAGGGCATCGGCTACGGCATGGGTGTGGCTGTTGCCGATTACGACAATGACGGCTACGAAGATGTGTTTGTCACGGAGTATGGCGGCAACCACCTTTACCACAACAATGGAAACTGCACCTTCACCGATGTGACGGAAAAGGCAGGAGTCGCCGGCGGCGGGTGGTCGAGCTCCGCGGCCTGGGTCGACCTCGATAATGATGGCCTGTTGGATCTTGTTGTCGATCGGTACGTGGTGTGGGATTGGGAGGATGTCTGGTGTGGCGAACGTCGCGAGGGATATCGAGGCATCTGTCACCCCGACGTGTTTCCCGCCATCTCCATGCTGGTTTATCACAATGACGGCAACGGCCATTTCACCGAAGTGTCGCATAAGTTGGGACTCGATCTGCCCGCCAAAGCGCTCGGCATCGCCATCGCGGATTATGACCATGACGGCCGCATGGATATCTTTGTCGCCAACGACTCCATGCCGGAATTCCTCTTTCACCAGAAACCAGATGGAACATTCGAGGAAGTTGGCCTCGAGACCGGCGTGGCCGTGAATTCCGAAGGCCAGACCTACGCCGGCATGGGCGTAGACTTTGCCGATTACGATAATGACGGCTGGCCTGACCTGGTGGTCACCGACCTGGCCAATCAACGCTATGCCCTCTATCAGAACAATCGCGATGGGACCTTTAATTATGCTTCCCTGACTAGCGGCATCGGCAGCATGTCCCAGTTCCACTCCGGTTGGAGCCTGCGCTTCCTTGACTACGACAACGATGGGTGGAAGGATCTTTTGATCGCCCAAGGTCACGACATGGACAACATCCAGGTCGTCTCCCCGCAGCTTCGTTATCGCGAGCCGATGATGCTGTTGCGCAATAACAACGGCAAGTTCGTCGACGTCTCCTCGATTTCAAGCGACATTTTTCACGAGGGCTGGGTGGGCCGGGGCATGGCGATCGGCGATATTGACAACGACGGGCGCATCGATGCAGTCGTATCGACCAACGGCGGAACGGCGCACATTCTGCACAACGAGACCGCTACGGCTAACCACTGGATCACTCTGCACCTTACGGGGCATAAGAGCAATCGCGACGGAATCGGCGCCGTGTTGAAATTGACTACAAACCACGGATCCCAATGGGCAACTGTGACGACGTCGAGCGGATATCTCTCCGCGAGCGATCCACGTATGCACTTTGGCCTGGGCGATAGCGTAAGCGCTGCCGCCATCGAAATTAAATGGCCCAGCGGCATTGTGCAGACGCTGCGCGATATAAAGGGCGACCGGCAGGTCGAGATAGACGAGCCGGCCGCTAGCAATTTCCCCTCAAGCGGCGGCAACTCCGCCCGTCCGTGATCTTCCCCAGGCTTTTCTTTCTAAAACCAACAGGTTGATACATATAAGGTTTCACGCGAACGGGGAAGGCTGCGCAAGATTGGGTGTAATTGAGGTGTTCAAGAAACTTCTTGACATTGCAATACGGTCAGAATTATATTTGCGCACGCTGTGGAATCGTTACCATATCCACCGCGTAGAGTCGTCGCCTGAGAAATGGTAACGATTCCACTTCGGAAAATGCAGGCCGGATAAACCCAAGACACGTCTCGATGTCGGTAACCGGCCCTCAAGATAAATGAACAGCACGAAGGAGACCCAGTGATCAAAAGAAACAGACCTCAGGAGACAGGGCGGGGCAAATCAATCCGACCCCCGTGGATTGCGTTTGCTCTCGCACTCGTAGTCACATGCCTGGTTCTGCTGGCACCGCATAGCGCTTTCGCACAGGCTAGCGCCGGCATTACAGGCACCGTCACAGACCCCACCGGCGCAGTTGTAGCCGGCGCCGAAGTGACCATCACCAACGACGACACCGGCGTCGTCAACAAGGTAGTAACCGGCAGCGCGGGAACTTACATCCTCAAAGGCCTCAACCCGGGAAGATACGACGTTGCAGTCGAGGCCCCGGGATTCAAAAAGGGCCTACAGAAAGACGTCACGGTCGTCGTCAGCACCAATGACACCATCGACTTCGCTCTCACGACCGGCGCAACCAGCGAAACCGTTTCGGTCTCCGCTGACCAGATCGCGCTCAACACGACCCAACCTGAACTCGGCAGCACCATCGAGGCGGTTGTCGTCGAAGCATTGCCGACAGAAGTATCGGGTCGCGGCCGCCAGGTCGATCAATTGCAGTTCCTGGCTCCCGGAACCACCGGCGGCACGTTCTCTCACCGCGTCAGCGGCGGCGCCGACTTTTCACAAGAGATCGTCTACAACGGTATTCCGATCCCCCAGCCTGAGACCGAAGGCTACACCACAAACTTCAATCCTCCTTTTGACATGGTCCAGGAGTACAAGGTTGAGCGCTCCACCTTCTCCGCTCAGTTCGGACTCGGACAAGGCGCACTCAGCTATCAGATGAAGTCGGGAACCAACCAGTACCACGGCAACCTCTTCGAAATTAACCGCAACAGCTTCTTTGACTCCGTGGGATTCTTTGACGGCCCCACTTGGAACTCAAGCAACCCGGATAACAAGCCGCCCGTTGACCACGAGAACAACTACGGTTTCTCGGTTGGCGGTCCTATCCGCATTCCGCACCTTTACGACGGCCGCAACAAGACCTTTGGTTTCTATAGCCAGGAATGGTACAAGCAGAACAATCAAAACACCAACCTTGGCACGGTACCGACGGTCGCGGAAAAGGGGGGCGACTTTTCGAACCTATTGGGCTTTAATGCCGATGGCTCGACTCGTGTGATTCCGATTTACGATCCTGCCACCTACGATCCTGCCACGGGCACGCAGCAGCAGTTTCAATGCAATGGAGTCCTGAACGTTATTTGTCCAGCTCGCTTCAGCGCACTCTCCCAAGGCCTGTTGCAGTACATCCCGAATCCGGATAATCCGGGTACCGGCGCAGGTGGACAATCCAGCAACAAGACCTACGTGCCGTTCATCAACCCGACGATTCAGCACAACTGGGGATTCAGTGTTGACCACAACCTGTCCGCGACTCAGAGCATTCACTACTCCCAGTGGCGGAACACCTACCACGACTTCGGTTTCGACCAGTCGCCGATCGTCGATTACCCGAACCCGCTCAACAGCAAGAGGTACTATCCTAACGTCGGCAGCGCGTGGCTATTGAGCTACACCAACGCGATTTCGCCGCACTTGGTGATGACCGCCGGCTTTGGATGGGTTGGCGAGATCAACAACCAGTTCAACGTCAGCAAACAGCATGGCAACACCACCTTCGGTGGCGTAATCAATGAAGACATTCCGCCGGAGATCATTTTCGCTGACCCCAACCACGGGTACACCGATTATGGCACCGGTGGTTCGAACGAAAGCTCCGTTAACCGCAAATTGGGAGTCGCACTCGTCAACAACTGGCTTTGGACCAAGGGCCGCAACAGCTTCAACATCGGCGCCGAGTTCCGTCGCAGCTATCAAGACGATAACGAAGAACAATTCGAAGGCGGAAACTTCACGTTCAACAACCATCAAACCGCCCAAGCTGATTCGAATCTGACGGACGGCAACGCTTTCGCCAGCTTCCTGCTGGGACTGCCTGACAAGTCGTATCGTGCCAACTCTCAGGAACTGCGGCTGCGCAACCTGGACTTGTCGCCCTATATTCAGGACGACATCAAGCTAAGCCCAAGACTCACTGTCAATCTGGGTCTGCGCTGGGACATCCAGGTGCCGTTCACAGAAAACCACAACACTGTCGTCTTCTTTGACTCAACCAAGTCGGATTCGGCGGCCTTCGGTTCCCTTTCTGGAGCTGCCAACCAGTTTGGCCCTACGGCAGGCTTCAATCGCGCGGATATCCACTGGGGCCACGTTGGCCCACGCTTGGGCTTTGCCTATCAAGTCACCAAAAAGACGGTCGTCCAGGGAGGACTTGACGTAGCCTTCCTCAATGGCGGCGCATACGAATACGGAACAAACAAAGTGGCCGTCAACTACGGCAACCTGTTGTTCAATTCGTTCACGCGGTCCACATCGAATGGCACCCTCTCCTCCAACGGACAGTGGGATTCGAACCCCTTGCCCAACGTTGCCGCTCAGTTACCGTTCAGCCCTGGGCTCGGAGCGGGCACGCAGATCAATGCCTTCGATAAAAAGAAGGATGGTTTTGCTCCCTACACAGAGCAATGGAACCTTAACCTGCAGCGTGAACTGCCGTGGAACGTGTACGTCAACGCGGCATATGTCGGGAACCATATCATTCACTTGCCCAGTGCACTCAACCCCATTGACCAGATGGACCCCGCGAACCTTGCGTTGGGCAATCATCTGCAGGATATCTTCGCACCCGGTCAAACTTCGCTCGATGGCGTTGCTTTGCCCTATCCAAACTTCGTGAATGATTTCGGACAAGGGGCGACCGTAGCTCAGGCGCTCCGGCCCTATGCGCAGTACAGCAACATCATGAACAACTTCGAAGGTTTTGGAACCACCTCCTACCAGGGAGCCCAGATCGAAGTTGAAAAACGCTTCACCAACGGCCTCTCATTCCTGATGGGCTATACCCTCTCGCATTCGATGGACAACATCGCCAGCGGATTCCAGAGCTTCGAGGCGGCTGCTCTCAACAAGTACAACCAGAAGCCTGAATGGTCAGTCTCAACCAACGATGAACCGCAGACCCTCAAGGCCAGCGGAATCTATGAACTGCCTATTGGCCCTGGAAAGAAATTCCTCAACAACCGCATCGTCGGCAACGTTCTCGGTGGCTGGGAAGTTGGCTGGCTGCTCGATTATGAGTCTGGACCACCGATCCAGGGAAACAATCAAGGCGTCTATGAGACCGGAGATCCTTTAAAGAACGGCTTCGATCGTCCCAACCGCAACCCGTCTGTCAAACTCAGCACCGGCTCCTATAAGAAGGAGCGGGATTATTGGGTAGGTAAGCTTGGTGCTCCGCCCCAGTTGTTCGACCCCACCGCTTTTACCACCACCGGCGTGTGGGAGGTTGGTAACGCACAGAGAATGTACTCAGAACTCAGGCTGCCTGCACTCCTCAATGAAAACCTGAGCGCCATGAAGAAGTTCACCTTCGGTGAGCACCTCAAGGGCACTCTCAAGGTCGACTACTTCAACGCTTTCAACCGTACGCAGTTCCAGGAACCTGACAACGACGCTAGCGATGCGACGTTTGGTCTGGCCAACAGTTCAGGGAACAACGGGAATGGCAACGCTACGTTGTCCCCGTCAAACCGCCAAGGCCAGGTCCAGTTCCGTTTGGACTTCTAAACCAAGTTGCATTGATTTGAATTTGGTATTGCACCAAATGTACATCTCCATCGACAACTGGGCTGCTCTTATGCCGCCCGGTTGTCGCCTTTTCAAATAGACCGAATCTATTGGCATTTCCAATCTGTTCGAAAGAACTACATGCGGCGCACTCTGCGACCTATAATCTCGAACAGTCCACAACCTCCGAATCAACTACAATCTCAAATTATGAAGTTGAACAGAGTCATGCAACTATTACTTTGGAACCGCTATTTGCTGACAGCGTTGCTGATCGGCCTGCTAATACCCGTTGCTGTTGCCGCGCAGGCTAGTGATGAAGTAACTCCAGAAGTGCAACAGCTCTACGCGCAGGCAAAAGCCGCGCGACAGCATGGCGACGATGCCACGGCGATCGCGAAATACAAAACCATCCTCAAGCTCGCGCCGCATCTTGCCGCAGCCTATAACAATCTCGGAATGATCTACTTCAACGAGCAGGAATACTCGCACGCGGCCGATGTGCTGAAGCGAGGCCTTGAAGTGAATTCCGAAATGCCTACGGCTTCGGCGATGTTGGGCTTGTGTTACTTCCAATTAGGCGAACATGAAAAGGCCGAACCTCTGCTGCGAACGGCCCTGCGCGCCAATCCAAGCGACGACCAACTGGAGATGACGCTGATCAAGGTGCTCATCGGTTCCAAAAAGCTGGAAGACGCTGTGTCGCATTTGAATAATTACTTGAAACGCAATCCGAAAGATCAGGAAGCATGGTATCTGTTGGGCAAAACCCACCTGACACTGTCGGAAGACGCGCTCAAGATGATCAACGAAATCGACCCGAACTCCGTAATCGCCCATGAAATATCCGGCGAAATCGATGCCAGCATGCATAACTACGATGTTGCGCTAGTGGAATTCAAGAAGGCCGTTGATATGGCCCCGGCGCAGCCAGGCACGCACATGCACATGGGCGAGGCGTTTTGGAGTATCGGCAAATGGCAATCGGCACAAACGGAATTTCGCGCCGAGCTGAACAATGATCCCAACAATTGTTTCGCGCACTGGAAGCTGGCTAACTCGATCCTCGAAGCCAATGAGTCCAGCGAAGAGGCTCTTGCAGAGTTGAATAAGGCTGTCGACCGCTGTCCAACGCTCATGCAGGCGCGCGTTGACCGTGCCAGAGCATTGGTCAGGATGGGAAAACAAACGGATGCATTGCCGGATCTATTGGCTGCGGAGAAAGAAAGCCCGTCTGAACCCTCCATCCATTTTCTTCTCGGTACTGTCTATAAGTCGCAAGGCAAGGCTGCCGAGGCGAAGCAGGAAATGCTGACTTACGGCAAACTTCAAAGAGACGCGAGCGCAGCGGTTGCAGGACAAGCAAGTGATGCCAATGCCATCAAGAATACGGCCCAGTAGAAGCGTGCTCCAGTTCCTGATGCCGATTTGGCTGCTGTGTTCTGGCGCGTTCGTTTTCCCGTTCTCAGCCGCTTCCCAGGCAACCGGAGTTCGCGAAGCCGATGTGAGTTGCGCTCATTGTCATGCGGAGATCTATCGCAAGTATCTTGAGACTCCCATGGCCAATGCCAGCGGTCCAGCCATCGACAAACTACGCGCCGACACATTTGTCCACAAGCCTTCGAGCGTCGAGTACAAGATTTTGAGGAGCCACGACCAGGCCACGCTTGCCTATCGCAGCCAAACCAAGCCTGCGGACCAGGGCGAGTTCCAGTTGAATTACTTTCTCGGCTCTGGACACCTCGGCACAACCTATCTCTACTTCATCGACGACTATCTGTTTGAATCTCCTGTAGCCTGGTACGCTGCGTCAGGCTCTTACGATATGAAGCCCGGCCTCGAAGACATGCGCGAGATGCCTCCTCCGCTGCCGATGCAAAGTAACTGCATGCGTTGCCATATGAGTTCTGTTCAACCCAGCGAGCCAGGGACAATCAACCACTACAGAGGCCTGCCATTTTTACATGCCGGAATTACTTGCGAATCTTGTCACGGGGACTCGCAACAGCATGTACTCACTCATGGGAAAGCAGCAATCGTTAATCCCGTGCGGCTCAATGCAGATGGGCGCGACTCGGTATGCATAAGTTGTCATCTCGAGGGTGATATCACCGTCGAACGCGCCGGGCACTCTGCTTTGAATTACCACCCAGGCGAGTCCATATCGACTTACTTGGCATATTACGTTCGTACCGGCGCCGACCTGACTGCGCGCGGAGTAAGCGAAGTCGAGCAACTCAGCCAGAGCACTTGTAAGCGGACCAGCGGAGATCGCATGTCCTGCATGAGTTGTCACGATCCTCATTTCACTCCGAGCGCATCCGAATGTGCGGCGTTCTATCGCAGTAAATGTCTCGCATGTCACCGCGACCTGCAATTCGCAGCAACCCATCATCCGGAGAACCCCGACTGCACCAGTTGCCACATGCCGCAAAACGGTGCGAAAAACATCGTTCATGTAGCTTGGACGGATCATCGCATTCGGCGGATTCCAGAGCCTACCAAGTCAAACTACTTGGGAGACACTAATATCGAACTTATGCCAATCTTCTCTCCAGGCGCCACAAAACGCGACGGTGCGATGGCCTACTACCAGGCATTACTGGAAGATGGCAGATCGTTTGAACCCGCCGCGTGGCAAGGCCTGACCGAAGTGCGTGATTCGATCGCGAACGACAAAGAAGCATTAGATGCTCTGGGCAATCTAGGCGCCGAACGAGGCGACACGCAAATAGCGGAGCAATCGTTCAAGCGAGTACTCGAATTGGATCCTCGCGATCTCACCGCCCTCTCGAACCTTGGCACGCTGCTCGCCAAGCAGGGAAAACTCAACGAAGCTATCACGCTGCTACGCACAGCATTTGAAAACAATCACGACATACCGGGCTTGGCAATGAACTTGGCCCGCGTCGAGTGTATGGCAGGCGATGCCGCCTCGGCTCAGGGTACTCTAAGGGCGGCGATGACTTATGCTCCCGACCTTGAGGATATGCGGCAATTGCTCTCGCACGTGACAGTTTGTAGCGACCGACGAGTAGGTAAGACGCAATGAAAGCGATGAGCAATCCAATCGAGCCATGCCTGATTCTTGCTGCGATATTCTGCGGGTCGTTGGCCATGTGCCAATCCTCCGTTGATCCGCTTGCACAGGCGCGATCGCTGCTGGCGCAAGGCAAACTGGCAGAGTCAGAGTCTACTCTGCATCGTTACCTCCACACTGAGCCATCTTCGGCAGAGGCACACTTTCTACTCGGTTATGTCCTCTTTCGCGACCAGAAGGCGAAAGAATCTCTTGCGGAGTTTACGGCAGGCGCCAAGATTCGACGTCCGCAAGCGGACGAGTTGAAAATCGTGGCCTCTGACTATGTCATCCTCGGCGACTATGGCGACGCCGATAAGTGGTTCACTCAAGTTGTAGCAGAGGTGCCGAAAGATGCTGAAGCGTGGTACCTGTTGGGTCGCACGAAGTACAACGAGAATGACTTTCCAACTGCCATATCTAATTTCGAGCGGGCGCTGGCCCTTCACCCTAATTATGTCGAGGCGGAAAACAATATTGGATTGTCGTGGCAAGAATTGAAAGACTCCACCAAAGCCCGTCAAGCGTTTCAAACTGCAATTGACTGGCAAGGAAACACACCTACAGATGCTCAACCTTTTCTCAATCTAGGGACGATGCTTGCCGAACAAAGCGAATTCGAAAAGGCTCTACCCTATCTCGAAAAAGCCGCCACGCTCAATCCAAACAATCCCACAATTCATGAGCAATTGGCTACGATCTACTCTTCGCTACATGATTTGCCTAAAGCTCAAGCTGAATTGGAAAAGGCCATTAAGCTGGCTCCCGAAATCTCGGCGCTCCATTTCAAACTAGGTCAAATTTATCGCAAAGAGGGTATTGCCGACCGCGCCCAACAAGAGTTTGACACTTGCGCTAAACTCAACAGCACGCATTCGTCAGCGAAGACGCCCAATCCGCCTTCACCGAATGTATCCCAGCCGTAATACAGATCGAAACATTGACCAAGGGGTGAATCGATGGTCCTTTTCCGGTTCGAGACTGTTTTGCAGGATGTCAGGTATGCTGCTCGTCAGCTATGGAGAAACCCCGGCTTCGCCATCACCGCAGTCCTGACACTGGCCCTCGGCATAGGCGCCAGCACCGCCGTTTTCAGCGTTGCATACGGCGTGCTCATCGATCCCTTCCCCTATAAAGACGCGCATACTCTGGCCACGCCAAAGCTATGCTGGCCCGATCAGCCGGAGTGCGGATGGAGAGCTTACACTCCGGAGCAGTTCAATAAGATCGCAGAGAATACCGACATCTTCAGCGGCATAACCGCGTCGACCGTCGGTAACGTTGTACTCACCGGCGAAGCAGAACCACAACGCCTGCGGGGAAACTTCATCACCCCGAATACCTTTGACGTGCTCGGTGTAAAGCCGCTCGTGGGGCGCGCGACAGTCGACGACGACGTTCGCCCCAATCACGAAGAGGTAGCCCTGCTGAGTTATCGATACTGGCAGGCCCATTATGGCGGCAGCCGCTCTATCATTGGGCGCAGCCTTACTTTTGATGGCCATGCCCGCACGATTATCGGCATCATGCCTCCACGCTTTTTGTGGCGCGGCGCCGACGTCTACCTTCCGATCCAAATGACCAATCAATACGAGGTGCAGGGGAAACGTTACTTTGCGCTCGTCGGCCGCCTCAAGCCTGGCGTCACCGAGGCCCAGGCAACCGCCGAACTAAAACCTGTCTTCGCAGAGTTCTCCCAAACAGCTCCATTCATATTTCCAAAAACTCTTCGCGTCGGCATTTTGCCGTTTGACGAAATGTTCAAGTCTGATCTTTCCAGTACTCTTCATCTGTTACTCGGTGCGGTCTTTGTCTTGCTGTTTATCGCCTGCGTCAACGTATCCAGCTTGCTACTGGCGCGCGCAGTCAATCGTGAACGCGAGTTCGTCGTCCGTGCCGCAATTGGCGCTTCGCGTTTCACCCTCATTCGCAACGCGCTGACCGAGTCGTTGCTGTTGGCGTTTGCCGCAATGCCCGTAGCTCTGGCCTTTGCCTACGCCGGCTTGAAAGCAATCCTGCGCATCGTTCCCACCGAAACTATTCCCGACGAAGCCGTTGTCGCCATGAACGTGCCCGTCTTGCTTGGTTCGCTCGCCATCGCATTAGCCACCGTATTGATCTTTGGTCTCGCGCCCGCTTTGCATAGTGCTAGCCCTCGACTGGCTGCGGCACTCAACAGCGTTCGTTCGTCGGGCAACCGCACGCAACGACGCATCCTGAGCGGCTTTGTCGTAACTGAGATTGCGCTTTCGGTGGCGTTACTCATGCTCGCAGGACTCATGGTCCGGTCGCTGATCGCCGTTGAAAATGTACCGATTCCTTTCTCGCCGAACCACACACTCATGATGAGCCTTCCACTTACTGAGTCGCACTATCCCACACCCGAAAGCCGCTCGCGCTTCTTCCGCGACTTGCTCGATCGCGTCCGCGTGATTCCCGGCGTGTCCACTGCCACCGTCGACTCGGCTTACCCTTTTATGGATATGTATGCGGGCAGAGTGCAGGTAGGCAGTCAGCCTGTTGACAAACGAGTCGTCTCGATTCATCTCACCGATCCAGCATTCTTGACTATGTCAGATCGAAGACTTCTCCAGGGGCACTTTATCGATGAACGCGAGGTATCTTCGCAGTCGCATGATGCCGTGATTACAGAGAACTTCGCCAAGCGCTACTTTGCTGGAGAGAACGTCATCGGCCGTACTGTGTATCTGCCGGAATTCAAGCCCGATCGCAAAACTGCACTGCAGAATGCTGCGTTCACCATAGTCGGCGTGGTAAGTGACCTGCCTTTTTTCGTTGGCTTCAGAGAAGACTATCCGCATATATTTCTTCCTTACACCGTCGCTCCGGCAGCGGCCAACAGCCTGATCGTTTCTACATCTCTGCCTGCCGATGAGTTAGTGAATCCGGTTCGACGGAGAATTTATTCCATCGACAAAGATCAACCGATCGTCGATGCAATGACTCTTCAGCAGATGCTCGATATGTATGGCTATGCCGGTCCGCGATTCTCTCTTGCCCTCTTTGGAACCTTCGCCGGCGCTGCTCTTCTGCTTTCGCTCGTAGGGATCTATGGCGTACTATCCTTTATCACTTCGCAGAGAACGCAGGAAATCGGCATTCGCATGGCGCTGGGCGCGAATCGTGGACAAGTAATGTGGATGGTATTGCGGCAAGCTTGCGTGCTTGCTCTAATAGGCGTGGCCGTAGGACTTCCGTTGGCCTTTGCGGCGGGTCGTTTTGCTAAAGGGGAGCTAATCAAGACTTCGCAGCACGATCCGTGGGCGATCATCGCGGCGATTTGCATCTTGCCGCTCTTGGCGGTGGCGGGAACTTACCTGCCCGCGCGTCGGGCTGCAGCTATCAATCCTGTGAGGGCGCTTCGCGCGGACTAACTGCGACTTATGCAATTAGTCCGTGAGAAGGCTGGCTGCGTTATTTGGTTATTCGACGTTCCTGCCTGCGCGACTACTGTGCAACGTAGGTCAAGCTCACCGGTTTCGCGTCTAGCGAAGGAAGCACATCGTAGAGTGGATGGGCCGGCTTCACTTCTGGATTTTCGTTGGCCACCGAGATTGCCAGGATGCGAATCTTGTCATTCTTCGGCAGCTTGATGGTCTTGGTGTTCGCAGGAAGATCGATTGCGTACCCGAACAAATACGAGTAAGCATACGTGACGTTCTGTCCCGTCGCATCGTGGTGATGAGTGGAGTACCAGGCAAGATCGGCCCGCTTGATAAAGCCTTCTTTCAAGCCGGTCATCTGGCCATAGTCGGCTTCCGCTTTATCAATCGTCTTCGAACTCCACTGCCGATCATCCCACTGGCCGATGAAGCCGCCCCAGTTCTGGATGTTCAACTCTGTGCTCTTGCCGCCAACATCGAACGTTACCTTCTGGTCGCCGTCAGTGGATGCCGCCAACAGATATACACGATTAAACGTGCCCGCGGGTAGGTTGATGGACTGGCCCTTTGCTGCAATAGCGTTCGGTGTACCCGTGTGTGCTGCAGCAAGCTGGAAGCTCACGTCATTGAAGGCGATTTCCTTAGGCAGCATCTCGGCAGGTAGCGCGTTGCCCTTGCCGTCAAATCCCGCCGATGCTTTCTCGCCATCGTTAGTCGCCGTCGCAACATCGTAAGTCAGTTTGACGGGTGCTGATTGAATGCCGGCAACCGTGGTGCTGCTAGCCGCCAAGTGAAACGCGAATGTGCGCGGCTGGTATGCACCGAAAGAAGTTTCGAGTGCGCCATCGCTTACCTTCGCAGGTCCAACCGGTTGCTCCTGTCCGTTAACTTCACGCGCAGCCATGATAGGCGCTACGAACGAAACGCGGACATTCGGTTGAGGTTTGCCATCGAGTTCGACGAGACGTACGACAACTTCGTCGCTTAGTTCGGCCTTCTTCACAGCAAGCACGCGGATGCGCGGGTTGCTTACTTTGAGAAGCGAGAAGCTGCGACCCAACGCACCTTCATGCTTTTCCGTCGCGAAAGCCATAAGTGGAGCGTTCAGCCGTTGCGCTTGCCAATCGGTTTGCGCATCACGCCAGCCGGCAGCATGACCTGCGATACCATAAACAAATTCATGGTGGCCGATGTCCTGCGTTGCCTGGTCCGGATATCCGCCCTGCACGCCTGGTGTGCGAATCAAGGTCAGTCGAATCGTGTTGTCGTTTGGCTTGTCCGATCCGTTCTTGGCGTCGGTCAGAATAGTAGCTCCATACTGGCCGCTCATGTCGGTCAGATCGATCCACTGATGCGAAGGCACTTCAAACTTCTTCGGTTCCGCGGACGGGCGCGCGATCGTTCCGATGTCCCAGTTATAGGTTGCGTTCTCGTTTATAGCTGTAAGTGGGAAGGTCGCTTTGAGGTTCGATTCGCGCGTGTTCCAATCAATCACGTTTCCGATTTCGACACGCTTGCCTGCGTCGCCTGCGGACAGTCGAACGGTCTGCACAAAGCGCGATCCCGCAGTCTCGCGCGAAACCTCAACGGCTACGCGCACCGGGCCGTTCTCAACTACGCGAATCTTTGCAGGGCCTGACACAAATGATTTGGGAACTGCCTGTTCCTGTTCCCAATCCATATTCCATGCGGGCCATTGCTCGGGATTGTCATAAGAAATCGCGAGACGCGCCGGCGCCGCGAGCAATTCCTTGCCAACTGTCTTATCGAAGACGCTGGCCACATCTCCGTCGGAGTTGATCTTCACGCGGTAGTACTGATTCTCCAACGAATCGTTGCTGACTTGAAGTTGCGAAGCAGCATCGGCTGACCCAGGCTGGACATCGTAAACCGCATAGCCGACCGATGGCGCGGTTGCAACAAACAACACCTTGCCATCTGAAATCTGCGCCGGTACTTGTTTTCCATCCGGATCAGTAACATGAACCGCCGTGGGCACACCGCCTGGAAAATCAACATTTGCTTCGACGACATCTTCGCGAGTAATGTTCAGCGGATTGAATACAACTACCGGTACTCCGGTGCTTTGCGTATTCATCGCTGCCGCAACGCCTTCGGTAGCACTCGTCAGCACCGTTGCGAATTGGTTCATGCCGATAACATCGTCGTTCCACGCAAACTCATACGACCGCGGCGTTGCTGTTCCCGCCGCCAAGTCGTGGAAGTGTGCGCCCATCGCCAATGTCCATGCGTCGTTAAGGCGCTGCAGCGGGTAAGGCCGTGCACCCAGCCATTCCGCAGCAATCGACGCTTTCTCTGCAGCATCGGCCAGTAGCTCTTCGTGCCTGATCCAACGCTTCTGATAAGCCTGTGACGTGAGCGATCCTGCCGAGTGATTAGTCAGTTCCATCTCACCCGTGAAGCGAGGAAGAGCTGCGGCCTGGCTAGGCGTGATATCGAGAAACATCTGATCCGCGTTCGCTGAGATAACATGAACCGGACCATTGCCGACACTTACGGCCGGCCATTCCGGATGCGGTTGATGACGTGGAACGTATACCCCTGGAGGCGGAAGGCTCGCGCTGCCCTTGGTTACGATTGCTTCCAACGTCTTCACTGAATCCTCGCTGGGAGCCCCACCAATGTCGCCCGTGCCGTAATAGTGATAGTCGGTCAACACACCAGTGACCTTGCCGTTCAACGCGACTCGCGCCGCCCAATCGCCCTGATGACGGTCTAGATCGCGTTCCTTCTCGTCCTTTTCGAGCGACTCCTGTTGGTCCCGCAATTTGATGTATGCCTGAATGTCTTTCTGATCCATGGGCTGGTGGGCTTTCTGCAGCGGTTCGAGCTTTGCTCGCAGCGCACTCAGCTTTGCCTTTACTTCTACTAACTCTTGATTTGCCGGCTGTGCCGGTAACGGTTGGCTTAAATCCGTTTCGATCCCGCCGCCATAAGACCCGGGATTCACGCCGGCAATGACGCTCTCTCCATCTGGGCCGACCCACACGCCCACGTTAAATGGTGTGCCTTCCGGTGTCTTCTCAAGCGACTGCAAACCACCGCCGTCAGCCGAAGAACCCCACGTCAACTTCTGCGTCGAAAAGCCCTTCACACCGGAATGCGCAAGAATAGTCGGCAGCGAGGCGGGAAATCCAAAGCAATCGGGCAGCATATATTCCATGCTCGACTTGCCAAGTTCCTTGCGGAACCAGGTATTCCCATACAGAATCTGCCGGATAATTGCTTCGGCGCTCGGCGCGTTTACATCGCCTTCTTCCATTGAAGAGCCGGCCGGGAACCATCTGCCCTCTTCAACATACTTCTTTAACTTCGCGTAGTCGGCAGGGAAGTACTCTTTCATGAGGCGATAGCGGTTTGCTCCGCTGAAATTGAAGACATAGTGAGGATACTTATCGAATAACGCGAAGTTATCCTCCATCGTTTTGCGAAGGTACTCGTTGACAACCTGCGGATACTCCCAACGCCACTCCGTATCCAAGTGCGCATAGCCGACCACATAGAGGGTGGGCTGCTTGCTGAGATCGGGCTTCTCCGTGGTTTGGGCCTGGGTCATCCAAGGCCTAACCGTGAGGGCCAGCGCGACTACCATCAAAGTCGTGCAGATTTTTCGCATAACTACTCTCCGAATGAGAAAACGGTTGAACAGCATGATTTGGGCACGACCAATTCCATAGGTTCGGCCGCTGGTGCAGCTGGCAATGTCTCCGGCTACATCTATCTCGCAACTAACTTCGTGCGGGTTCGGCATAGATTCCAAATTCCGCTATGCCGAGTGTCTTTCCTTTGCCTGTGAGGTTCAATCGAATGCGCTCTGCAACCACCTGGTGCAATTGATGAACCTTCGTCTCAGTTACATCTGTGCCAAAAATGTCGTTCCATTTACCTTCGTACCAAGCTTCAACGCGATACGATGCAATGCGGCTTTCCGCGCCGTAGCCGTCAAGATAAACTGGCTCGACAACCGTGACCGTATTGAATGCGATAGCCTTGCCAAGATCGATCTCGATCCATCCTGATGCTTGTCCTTCGTCGCTTTCCCAATACGTGCGCGCATTGTCGTCGTTCGCAAGGTCGGGTCCACTGGTGTCGGCACTGCTACTAGCGAACGAAGGCCGCCCGCATGCAAGGTTAGGTGTAGTAATAACCACCGACTGCTTCAGTTGCGGTGTCGATGCCGAACGCTTCCATAACTTACCTATCTCGGCGAGACGATCCAATGCGTTCTGATCGAACTTGCCATCCCGATTCGGACCCACATTCAAAATCAAATTGCAGTTACGCTCATTGAATGGGATCAGCCACTCGTCCACCACTTGATGCGCTGGCCTCAACGCCTGCGTTGGATAATCCTTTTTCCAGAACCACTCGCTCTGCAACGTTGTGGCCGATTGCGATGGTACCAGGCTCCCCGCAGGAATAGTCTGCCCCGCGTGTTGTTCATATTGCTTGACGTCGGTGTAATACAAGATCGGCGCCGGATAGCTGCCCTGGTTGTAATCGCTCAACAGGCAGTTAGGTTGCATGCTCTTGACGTGATCATAAATCTCGCGAAACGGGACTTCATCGTAAGTCAATCGGCTCCATGCAGCGTTCCATCCATCGATGATCAGCGCCGTTACTTCGCCGTAGTTCGTCAACAACTCTGTTAACTGTGCCTTGATAAGTTCGATCTTCTGTCTGGTCACCGCATATCTGCGAATATTCGCACGCAGATCGAGGATCGAAAAGTACAGGCAAACCTTTAAACCGTGACTGCGAAATGAATCCACATACGAGCGAACGATATCGTGTTGAAATGCTGCCTGCTTCACACTCGGGCTGCTGGTTGCAGTTGGCCACAGGCAAAAGCCATCATGATGTTTGGTCGTGAGGCATCCATAGCTCATGCCTGCGGTCAGCGCGGCCTTTGCCCATTGATCCGTATCGAGCCCGCGAGGATTGAAGATCTGCGGCGAAGCCTTGGGATCGCCCCACTCGCGCTCTTCAAATGTCGCCATATTCAAGTGGATGTACATGCCGAATCGAAGATCGAGAAAGGCCTGTTGAAGCTTGGTCATCGATGGCGTTGCTGCACCATCTGCAGAGACAGTCTTCATGCCGAATGGTTTTGCAAGAGCCACGGATGCGCTATATGTGGCCGCCACAACACCGCCGGTGAACTGCCTTCTGTTCAGCATCCCCATGTCCTTCCCAACTAACTTTGCTCGACCTCATTCGCAGTGGCATGTCGCTGCCGGCGATGAGAAATGCTCCTCCCGCGATATGCTTCCGAACCCTGGACTTCGACTTACTTCAACTCTGAAATGGGCGAGGTGTTCGGCAGTGATTGGTTTGGCGTCGCGGTACGAGCGTGAAAATATCTCAGCGGATTATACCCCTGCCAACACATGATTGGAAACGATACCATTTCAAAATAGTTTGACCCTTCGTTCAAGCCTCAATCGACTATTGCTCATACCGCTCATCCCCCTACTCATCTGTCAATCCCTGTCTCGATTTCATTCGCCATCCCCTCCCCATCCGGCGAGTGTGCCCACTCCTTGTACACTGAAGAGTCACCCAGTCTCGCGGACCCCACAGCAGGAGAGCCACATGGCATCGGTTATTCTTCCCGCAGTTCCATCCGAGTCCCGGCCCGGGCGCTTCGGCATCTATGGCGGGCGCTATGTGCCGGAGACGCTGATGGCCGCGCTCGTCGAACTCGAGCACGAATACGAAACCGCCAAGGCCGACGCAGCGTTTCAGGCTGAACTCACATCGTTGCTCAACGATTACGCCGGCCGTCCCACGCCGCTTTATTTTGCCAAGCGGCTTACTGAGCAACTGGGCGGCGCCAAGATCTATCTCAAGCGCGAAGACCTGCTCCACACCGGTGCGCACAAAATCAACAATGCGCTCGGCCAGGGCCTGCTCGCCAAGCGCATGGGCAAGAAGCGCATCATCGCCGAAACCGGCGCCGGCCAGCACGGCGTAGCCACCGCCACCGTCTGCGCGCTTTTCGGCATGGAGTGCGTCATCTACATGGGCGAAGTCGACATGGCGCGCCAGGAGCTCAACGTCCTGCGCATGCGTCTGCTTGGCGCTGAAGTGCGCGGCGTCTCCTCGGGTTCGAAGACGCTCAAAGACGCCATCAGCGAGGCCATGCGCGATTGGGTCACCAATGTGCGCACCACTTATTATGTGTTGGGCAGCGCTCTCGGTGCTCATCCTTATCCCACGATGGTACGGGATTTTCAGCGCATTATCAGTATCGAAATGAAACAGCAGATCCTCGCCAAGGAAGGTCGCCTGCCCACTGCGGTGATCGCGTGCGTCGGTGGAGGCTCGAACGCCATCGGCGCATTTTATGAATTCATTCCCGACGCCCAAGTCCGTCTCATCGGCGTTGAAGCCGGCGGCCGTGGCAGTGCATTAGGCGATCACGCAGCGCGCTTTTCAGGCGGCGCCCCCGGCGTATTGCAGGGCACTTTCTCCTACGTCCTCCAGGATGAAAACGGTCAGATCGCTGCCACGCACTCCGTTTCAGCCGGGCTCGATTATGCGTCTATCGGTCCTGAGCACGCGGCCTTGCACGATTCCGGTCGCGCTGAATACGTCTCGCAAGATGACGCAGCTGCCCTCAACGCAGTTGTAAAGTTGGCACGCACCGAGGGCATTCTGCCTGCGCTTGAGAGCGCGCACGCCGTGGCCGAGGCTCTCCGCATCGCACCCACGCTGTCGCCCCGTGACATACTAGTAGTGAATCTCTCTGGACGCGGCGATAAGGACATGGGTATCCTTGCCCACGAGCTGCACCTTCAGGGAGCGTAACCGCGAATTCCAATGGCGATTCAGTTCGATCGAAAACCTGGCATAGTGGCGTATCTGACGGCTGGCGATCCAAGCCTCGATGCCACCCGCGCCATTGCGCTTGAGGCCATTGACGCCGGCGCAGACGTGATCGAGCTGGGTGTGCCCTTCAGCGATCCCCTCGCCGACGGTCCCGTCATTCAGCGCGCCAGCGAACGTGCCGTTGCCCGCAATGTGAGCCTCGCCGACGTGCTCCATCTGGCCGCAGAAATTCGCGCCGCACGTCCCGCCGCGGGCCTGATCATCTTTACGTATTTCAATCCCATCATTCGCTACGGCATGAGCCGCTTTGCCACCGATGCCGCAGCCGCAGGAGCAGACGGCGTACTGGTTACCGACATGATCGTCGAAGAAGCAGGCGAATATCTGGCCGAAATGGCGCGCGTCAACCTGGCCCCCATCTTCCTGGCCGCGCCCACCAGTCCCGACACCCGTCTCGAAGCCATCGCGACTCACTCCAAAGGATTTGTTTACGCCATCTCGCGCGTCGGCATCACCGGCAAGCAACAGAGCATGACGTCCGATGCCGCCGATCTCGTCTCCCGCATTCGCCGATGGACCACGCTGCCTGTGGCCGTGGGGTTCGGCATCTCCAATGCGCAACACGTCGCCCAGGTGGCGGAGTACGCAGATGCCGCGGTCATCGGCAGCGCCATCGTGGAGTTGATTGAAAAGTCGACTCCCGAGACAGCGCCCGGCGAAGTGGCTCGATTTATCAAGGGTCTTCGCCAGCCTCAGGCGGCGTTGGCCCGGCAAGAGATTTAGCCTTCAGTCTTCAGCTTTCAGCCGTGAGTTGTCAGCCGTCAGCTATCAGCTCTCAGCCGTCAGCTTGGGGCCAAAACGGGTAGCAGCACGGGCAAACTGAAAGCTGACAGCCGAGAGCTAACAGCCAAAGCTAGCTTTTTCAACACGAGGATGGAATGACGCTGGAAGAATTGCGGAATCGAATCGATGTACTGGACCGCCAGCTTGTCGAATTGCTGAGCGAACGGGCCCGCGCCGCGCTGTTGATCGGTCATCTCAAGGCCGCTACCTCGCTGCCGGTCTATGAGCCGGCACGCGAAAAGGTGATCTACGCCAACGTGCGCGCCGCCAACAAAGGCCCTCTGCCCGACATCGAGCTCACCCATATCTATGAGCGAATCATCGACGTGATGCGTGCCCTGCAGAGGAACGAGTTGGCATCGGAAAGAAACGCCCAGGCGATTGCGTCGGGCCACGGCACAGGCGCCACCGAGGCGCCCGAGACAGGGACGAAACAATGATCGTAGCTATGCAAGAAAAGGCCACCGAAGAACAGATCGATGCTGTCATCGACGTCATGGTGGAGTCAGGTGTCAACGTTCATCGAACGACAGGCGCAACACAAAGCATTCTCGCCGGCGTAGGGCCGACCGCAAGCCTCGACCTCAGCAAGTTTGAGGTGCTGCCCGGCGTGCTCTATGTTCACCGCATCAGCTCGCCTTACAAGCTAGCCGGCCGCGGTTTTCGCCCCGAAGGCACAGTCGTCGAGTTTAGCAACGGAGTCAAGCTTGGCGGAGAGCGCGTGCTCGCCATGGCCGGGCCGTGTTCGATTGAAAACCGCGCCCAGATTTTCGAAACCGCGCAACGCGTGAAGGCCGCCGGCGGCACCTTTCTCCGCGGCGGAGCTTTCAAGCCCCGCAGCTCGCCTTATGCGTTCCAGGGCATGGGTATTCCCGGCCTCGAGCTAATGCGCGAAGCCGCCGATGCCCACGGTCTCCTCGTGGTCTCTGAAGTTATGGAGATCGCGCAGATCGAACCCATGCTCGCTCTCGTCGATTGTTTTCAAGTGGGCGCCCGCAACATGCAGAACTTCAACCTGCTCCGCGAACTCGGCCAGGTCCGCAAGCCCGTTCTGCTCAAGCGCGGCATCGCGGCCACCATCGAAGAGCTCCTTCTTTCGAGCGAATACATCCTCTCCGGCGGCAACTACGACGTCATCCTCTGCGAGCGCGGCATCCGCACCTACGAGACCGCCACGCGCAACACGATGGATATCTCCGCGATCCCTGTAGTCAAGAAGCTTTCGCACCTGCCCATCGTGGCCGATCCCTCGCATGGCACCGGCCGTCGTGACATGGTCGCTCCCATGGCCCGCGCCGCTGTGGCTGCGGGAGCTGACGCCATCATCGTTGAAGTCCACCCCAACGCCGACAAGGCTGCCTCCGACGCGGCGCAGACCTTATACCTCGACCAGTTCGACAAACTCATGGCACAACTTCGACTCATCGCCACCGCCGTCGGCCGCACCATCTAGGTCTCCGGCCGCTTATTCTTGTACCAAAGCTGGGTGCCCCATCCATTCCCGCGCTCTTTGCGGGAATGGGTGGGAAAGCACAATCCTCAAGGCAACGGGACTCGTACTACAGTTGCAGATATGAATTTCGGACGGAAGTACCTTCGAGCTTCTGAAAAATGCCTCCAGTTGTAGAAACAAATTACGGAGGAAAGTGCCTTCTAAGTTCTGAACCATGGTCTGCATCGTGGATACGAAACACGCTGTGAGCAGGGGCCTTCAGGCCCCTGAAAAATGGTCGGATCAAGAGGGCCTTTAGGCCCGGATCGAACCGCTCCGAGATAACTCGAACAGTTGTATAAGGAGCAAGTCCCCATGATCGAGCGCATCGCCATTCTCGGCACCGGCCTACTAGGTACATCAGTAGGCCTGGCGTTGCGTGCGGCGGGCTATCGCGGACCCATCACCGGCTGGAATCGTAGCCCCGACGGCGCACACACCGCCCTCACCATGGGCGCCATCGACTCCATCGCATCCGACCCCATTCAAGCCGCGAAAGATAGCCAGCTCACCCTGCTCTCCGTTCCCATCTACGCCACACTGGATTTGATGGAGCAGCTCTCCCCCGTCCTCGGCCCTGACCAACTCGTCACCGACGTTGGCAGCACCAAGGGTCAAATCACCGCAGCCGCCGGCCGTCTCTTCAACTCTCAAGATCGAGCCGCATTTCTCCCCGGTCATCCCATGGCCGGCAAAGAACGCGGAGGCGCCGATCTCGGCGATGCCAACCTCTTTCGCGGCGCCGTCTGGCTGTTCACTGACGATCCCGCATGGGAACGATCTGCTTCCGCATCAGCTCTAGTAGCAGACTGGCGCCGCTGGGTCGTCGCCATCGGCTCGCGCACCATCGATATCGATCCCATGCGCCACGACAAGCTCGTCGCCTGGGTCAGCCATCTTCCTCAATTCGTCGCGACCGCCCTCAGCGCCCTTCTCGAAGACGAAGTCGGCGAAGCCCCAGAGCTCAAAGACGTCGGCGGCCGCGCACTCCGCGAAATGACCCGTCTCGGCTCCAGCCCTTACTCCATGTGGCGCGACATCGCCCTCACCAACACCGACGCCGTCGAAGCAGCTTTGTTTGCCCTCGAACAGCGCCTCGCCTACATCCGCGAAAATCTCCGCACCCCCGAGCTCCGCGACGAGTTCGAACGCGCCAATAACTTCCGCCGCGAATAGCGCTATTGTCCTGGCAACCAAGTACCGCGGGGCTCCCGGCTACTCGAAAAGCGTGGCGACCTTCGCCAGCACTTCATCCATGATCGGTGCCGGCAAGGTATCCACCTTGCGCGCGTGGCGAGCGGACAGGTCGAGTACGCGCGGTTGATCGCAGCGCACGACGCCGGTGGTCTTGATGCCTGTCACGGTCACGGCAAAGCCCAGGCGGCGAGCGAAGTCGCCGCCATTCGTAATCGGCAGGATCACGGGCAGCTTGGTCGCCTCATTGAACTCGACGGGCGATACGACCAGCACGGGGCGACTGCCGCTCTGCTCATGTCCTGCGGACGGGTCGAGCGACACCATATAAATATCGCCGCGCCTCATAGTAGCTCGCCACCGACGGCGGGCGCATCGACCCATTCACGTTCCTCGGCCGGTTGCGGCTGCGAATAGTCAGAAGAGGCCAGCAGCTCCGCGAGCGTGTAGCGCGGGCGTGGGCGGGGATTGACCACCAGGCAACCGTGATCGATGGCCAGTCCGACGGTTGCGCCGATTTGCAGATTCAATTGATCGAGAAAGGCAGGTGGAACGGCCAACATCACTGACCCCCCAACTTTGCGCAGATTGGTAGTATGCATTTGGCGAACCTCCGTGTGGTAATTATACTAAAGTATAACACGAATCTATTCATCGATGAAGGCGAAGGTTTCCCGAGGGAAGCATTGGCGGTAATAGACCCGGAACTCCATTGAACGGCAGCAATGACGAGAAAGCCTGTTATCGCTCTTGGACCGTCGGATGAGACGGAGGCTTGACTCTGGCCCCGTCCATGGCATTCTTGAGCTCCGAAAGATCGGTACCACCGCTCCCGGCATAGGCGATTCTTCCGACTTGATCCACGACGACGTAGAGCGGCGTAGATAGGTCATTCGTTCCTACACTGCCAAACTGTCGCCAGAGGGGGTCTTCATTTCCGAGACCCCGCATCACCTGCGGATAACTGATTCCCTTGTCCACCAAGATTTTTTTTGCCTTGGAAAGCGCACTTGAAGTATCAACATTAACTCCATAGAAGCGTGTATCGGCGGCATGATCCCGCGCAAGCGTTTCTACCTCTCCCATCATCTCGACGCAAATGCCGCACCAAGAAGCCCAAAAATCTAGAACTGTGACCTTACCCCGCAGGTCAGCGGAGCGCACAATTTGCCCGTCGGTCCTCAGCACTGAGAAATCCGGTACGGGCGCGCCGATTTTGATTGGATGGCTCGGAGCGACCTCAAATGTAATTGAGTTGCCGGAAGGATCGAGTTCTGCGACCTGCATGTCCTTTCCGCAGAAGTGAACAATGGCTGCCATATATGTGCGTTCACCTTTCCCAAAATCCCCATCGCCGTTCAAGTCCATAAGGACGGTAAGGGCCTGAGTATCTACGCGATCAAACACCCCATCGCCGTTAAAGTCCCACACGGCAAGGTTCACATTGCATCCTTGCATTTTGAGTGTCCCTTCGGCCAGATAGTCAGAGCGCCAGGTTATGATCTCGCTCGTCTTGCCGTCCCTTTCGCTCCGGTAATAGCCGATGACATAGGGCACCTCATCGAGGTCTGCTACTTTTCTCTTGAGCCTGATTATGGATTCCTGTTCGCTGAGGAGCGTGACAGTTGCCGGCGTAGCACCTGGAATTTGGATAGTGAGGCCAAGTATTGGGACTGGCAATCGCTCTGCATGAATGGTCAGTCCGCCCGCAATGTCGGCATGCAGGTGAGTGGCGTCGTCCTGCAACAGCGGGTATGATAAGGAGGCATCTTGCAAAATGTTCGTTTTGAGGTGCAGAGGAACAGTGTAACTTTGTGCGGTCAGTGGTCCGGTAGTGAGAGCAAGCAGCAGCGTAATGAACCTCATGCGGGCCTCCTCAAAACTGTCGAGTCAATTCTATTCTTCGCTACGCTCGGAATGACAATGCGCGTTATGTAGCAGAGTGTGCGCGCTTCACTTGGCGTTGTGGGTGTGCAGTGGCCCACGCGCAAGTTTCGAATGGCCCGGATCATAGTCACCAACCTGGCTACAAAGTGACCACCTAGGCAAGTGAGAACCCGTGAAGCTTATGCGCGGCGTCCTCGTCAAAGGTGAGGGTCGTGGAACAACCCCTCCAAATCCCCAGGGAGCCGACCAAAGCATCTTCGAAGTCCCCGGTTCCGGCCCTGAGAGCGATCACAGCGTTATAAACTTCCTGCTCATTTTGAATTGCCAGTGTGTCCGCCGACAGCAGCTTCTCCATGTCGCCGGCAAGATCCTGTCGTGACCGCTTGTATACGCTCTTGAGCACCCAGAAAACTTCGAGGATTGTGACCAGGCTGACGAAGCCGGGTTCGTGTTCGGAGAGTTGCTGAATGATAATTTCGGTCGCGCGCGCAGACTGGACCGGATCGTCTTGCGCCAGGTAACGCAGGAGGACATTTGTATCGAGCCCGATCATTCTCTGGGTCTCAATTCCTGGGCCGGCGGAATCTCTCCGTAGCCCCCGCTTCAATAGCAGCGTCCATCTGTTCCAGAGATACTGCCTGGGACGGTTTCGGGATCATGCCCTTGAGCTTGGAAGTAGGAATTTTGGGCAAAATGATGACGCCGTCCGGGTGGAAGAAGAACTTGAATCGATCCCCTGGTTGCAGATGGAGCCGATCCCGCACGGCCTTGGGGATGGTGGCCTGTCCTTTGCTGCTGAGTGTTGCTTCCATAGACGAACCCTCTCTCCTTTACATTTTAGCAAAAGTAAAGACAGCGGCACGATGCGGCTTTTCTTGGCGCTTATGCGAATGAGATCCCCCATGTGGAGGCCGGATCTATAAAATCGAAGTCGAATGAAAATCGATTGCACCAGACGTGAATTTCTCGCCCGCGCCACGGCTACATCCCTCGCTCTCGCCGCAACTGTATCCAATCCGCCAATCTGGGCAGCCCCATCCACCGGTCTCCGCGGGCGCTTCCTCACCCACGTCTCCGTCTTTCGCGTCAACCAGATTGAAGTCACTCCCACCCGCAACCTCGGTGAAGATGAATCGAACGACAATCGCCCGGAACGCCTTCGCGCCCGCCGCGAAGCCTTCGCCAAAGGCTGTCCCGATGGCAAAATGACCTGGGCCATCAGTTGGCTGGCCTTGAAAGACGACCGCAAAGAGTATCAGGAAGGCCGCAAGCTGATGGCCTCGTTCCACGACCGCTACGGAGACGAAATCACCTTCATCCCCGGCGGCTACTTCGCCCCCATGTTCGACACGCGCGAAAACAATCGCCAGACCATCCATTCCGCGCTCAGCCAGATTTCAACTCTAGTCGGCGGCGGTTATCGCCCCCAGTCCCTCGTCGCCGGATTCATGGATGCGGAAAATCAGCGCCTCCTCGCCGCTGACGAAGGCATTCACGTCTGCCAAGGCCAGATCTGGAGCCAGCACGGCATCGACAACGGCGACGGCGACGGCGGCATCTGCTACCCCTACTACCCCAGCCGTGAACACTACCTCAAGCCAGCCCAAGGTCCCGCTGATTTCATCGATTGCGTCTGCCTCGATGGCTGGACCTGCGACTTCCTCACCGCCCGCCGCAACGGCTTCGAAGGCAACTTCAACAGCCGCGTCGGCGTCGGCCCCATCGAGACCGTAGGCAACATGGGCACCGTCGCCGGCCGCAAAGAAATGATGGATACGACCGCCATTCACTTCGACGGCAGCGTCGCCGCCAACGGTTTCGGCTTCGTCACATCCATCTGGGAAACCTCCATCGGCCACGACGAAGACCTGACTTACTGGCTCCAGGCCGTGCGCGATCGCTGGCCCGACACCCGCGTCCTCACCGAAGGCGAATTCGGCCTCGAATGGCGCAAGCACAACCCCAACAACGCCCACCTCGACTATCGTTTCGATGAGAAGGGAACCGGCGCCCCCGGCTCCGAGAAGAACCTCGAAATCCAGTGGTTCATGAACCGCGAATTTCGCCTCGCCCTGCTCCGCGACTGGACCAAAAACGCGCCCGCCCAGGTCATCGACTTCACCCGCTATGATCTCAAGGCCGCCGAGCCTCAAAGCCCTCAGCGCGAATGGAGCCTGATGAACGTCCTCAACCAGAAAGGCACGCGCCCTCAAGACAAGCCGCGCCCCTTGCACGAACTAACCGCCGACGACCAACGCCGCATCTTCGCCCATTACCCTGAACTCAAGACCCAGGCCTGACGTCGTCCGCCTGAAGATGACTGCGCGAGCAATCGACCTATCTGCATGCTCGCGCAGCCACCATCACCAAGTCGCAATCGACCAGCCCGCTTACGGAATCGAAAATCCGCCAATATACCCGGCTCCGTTCCCACCTTCCATGTTGAATATATCGCCGCCTTCAGAGCCGGTTGTCACCAGGTTGACGCTCGTACTCCCATTGCCCGTGCCGTTCGTAGTGAAACCGCCGATCACATACGAAAACGAACTGTACAGAATCGTTGTATATGTCTGGACAACATTGTAAGCAGTGTTGGGCAACGCCCCCGTCACCGTGAACACCACCGTACCATTCGAGTAGCTCACGCTGCCGCTGCTCAACGGATCCTGCTTTCCTTGCGCCGAAGCGATCGCGCCATTGTTGGTTTTGGTCTCCGGCAGCAGCGTCAGGTTTCCCTGCGAATCCGCCGTGAATACCCCAAACTGCGGTGGATTTGCGTCATTCGGATCAAGCTGCACGACCACATAATTCCCAGTCGCGACCGGCGAAGCGTCAGGCCGGTAAGCGCTGTAGTTCACGTCGCCAGAAACCGTCACATCATTCAGCGCACCCAGATAATTCAGCTCGCCTGAACTCGCTCGCTGAAAGCGCGTCACACTCGATTCGTGGCCGTAAAAGACGTCCGCGTACGCAAACGTCTCGCTCCCTAGAATCGAAGGAACGTCCACGCCGCCGCCCGATTCTATGCTCGCGTTCGAGTCCCCTATAAAAGTGAACGACCCGCCGCTGTTGATCTTGTAAGTCTGGTATGCCCCGCACTCATCCGAGCCCCCGTTTTGGAGTACCACGTAGATGTACTCGCCCGTATGATCGAGCACCGCATTCGCGAGGCCGTTCTTTCCGCCGCCACACCCGCCACCGGCATAGCCGAGAAAGGGGATCTAGCCGGCTTGCGATTCAATCGCTCCGTTCGAGCCAATTCCGTAAGAGTGGATCAATGTTTGACCCAGCGTGAAGAACTTCGTCGAGGTGCTGCCAACTATCTGCCCGGACGGCTTGAACGGAGATCCGGAGATGGAACTTAGTTGCCCGCTTGACGAGGTGCTGAGACCATAAACGGGTCCCGAGGAACCCTGCGTTTGAATGTATACGTGAGCTGCGGTAGATGAGGTTGACTGCGCACCCGCCCCTGCGACCAAGGCGAGTAAAGAAAAGACCACAAGAGAACCGGAGAGGCAAAAGCCCCTGGCAGCATGATTCATTGGTATTCCACAGCGAGTGATGTATTGGCCGTTTTTCGATGTGGGGGAGAGGTGTGACTTCGGAAAGATAGCCAACCAAGGCAGCCGGATTGCAGTCGAGCGCGCGGCAGCCACGAAGTGGGGTGGCAGGTTGTCAAGAAACGTTGCTTCTTTGAGCGTCCGACTCAATGATTTTCATTATGCCTACTCTCGAGCGCTGGCCGGCTTCGCCTGCTACCTCTCGATATTCTCCCCGCCTTTTTCATTGACTAAGAATCGGCGGCTTTGAACGTGTAGGGTACGCATTCACACGGCATCATGGTATCTTGAGCTCGAGAAGGTTAATGCAACAAACCCCTTTTCTTCTATATTCAATCCCATACGTTGATGTGTCCTTCGGAAACCAAAACGGAATGGTCGCAGCCGAACGAATCGTCGGTCACTGGCGTTCGCTCCGACATTCGTTGGCGTCTTATCAAGCGCATTCTTTCCACCGCACCATTTCAGCAATCGCCGAGGTTGCATTCTCTGCTTTCTTACCTCGCCGAGTTTTCGATTCGCGGCAAGTCTGATGCTCTTACGGAACGCCAGATAGGCATCGCAGTGTTCGGAAAGCTCAGGGACTATAGCACTGCCGAGGACAGTACGGTCCGAGCGTATGTGAGGCAATTGCGGCTGGCGCTGCATGAGTACTTCGCAATGGAGGGTCGCCAGGAAACCCAGCGGGTGGAGATCCCGGAAGGTTCCTTTGTCCTCAAATTTGACGATGTCGAGCCACGTAAAAAACCATTGCCGATCTTCGAATGGCTCCAGAATCGCTGGTTGATACAAATCTTCTCTCTAGCTGCTTTGGCCACGGCAGTTGTATGCGCCATCGGCTGGCATCGCGCAATTCTTGTCAGCTCTCATCAGACCCCGCCATGGCCACTCAATCGAGTGCTGCAGGCAGACCTGCCTACCAGGATTGTCGTCTCTGACAGCGGTCTGATGCTTCGGCGTTTAGGTGACCATAGGATCACTCTTGAAGAATATTTGCAGCAAGACTATCCGCAACGATTGATTCCGGCGAATGTACCTCGGAAGGTCCAAAACCTCTTGAACTATATCGCGGACGCACAACTTACGTCTTTCGCTGACGTCAGCGCCGTATCTAGCTTGATGAAAGTGGCTGGCCCGTTTGGCCGGCAGTTGGTACTAACCCCGGCGCATGACATTCATCGAGACGATATGAAACAGGGTAATTACATCTTTGTCGGAGGACCGACTTCGAACCCTTGGGTAGCGCTTTTTATTGATAAACTCAACTTCCAGCCAGTCGAAGAAACCGTGGGGGGCGGTATGCACTTCCACAACCGCCACCCACTGCCCGGCGAGCGAATGGACTACCAGGGCTTGGCCAGCACTGGCTCAACCGGACAAGATTACGCAACGATTTCTGTGCTACCGGGCCAGGCAGGGCATGGTAATGTCTTGATCCTCCAAGGTCTGCGCCAGGCGGGGACCGAAGCCCTTGGAGCAGCCCTAGCCAATAACGAGGATCGTGCCGCGTTGGAGCAGGCCGTCGAGCGCCAGTCGAATTCAGCTGCGCCCTATTTTGAAGTTCTGGTTCGCTCGACAGCCCTCGCTGGGGCGCCGGTCTCGTTCACCATCGTCGCCGTGCGTATCATTCAGCCTGAGTAAGCCTGAATAGGTCAATATCAATTCCTTCGGCGGCTTCTGTTCCGCTGTGCCTCGAGCCACGGGGTTCCGAATCCTCGCGTTGATGGTCCTTACCTCACCCAAATATCCAAAGTGCAGGCTGGGAGCGAATCGCCCCCAGTCCACAACCAACTGCTCACCGCCCGGTGACACGGAACCAAGCGTTGCCGCCGGGTCCTAGCTGCTCGCCTTCAACACCTGCGCAGGCATGTCCAGGCTGAAGTCTGAGAAACCTTTCGGCTGATTGAAGTCGCTCATCCCGTCCGAGAAGACGGTCTTCTGCCCCGCCAGCACCGCTTTGCCGGTTTTCAGGCTCTCATTCGCGTTCACGGTATAGAAGTGGATCTTCTTGCCCGCCAAGTCAAACTGCATGAACCGGTACCATCCGTCGCCGCCTGCGCTGCCCAAAGTAGTGTTTCCCTGGTAGTCGGAAAGAACCTGGTAAACAGGGTTGCCGGCCTTGTTTTTGTCCACACGGATGTTCTCTCCCTTGGAGACACCAGCTTTCTTGCCCGATGGAGTTTCCACGCTCTCAGTTCCGCCGAAGGCATGACCGCAGAGAACTAGGAAGATCTGGTTGTTCGGAGCAATCAACTTGATCCAGATGTTTTCAGGATCGTTATAACCGTGAGGAGAACCCACCAGCCAGTCCGCGCTGTTATATGAAGGCTTGTCGGACGTATCTAGCGGTGGGTTGTCGTCGCCATTCTTTGGCGGGCTGATATAGGAGTGTGTCGTTACGATCGTCGGGTAGCCAGGGTAAGCATCGATCACCTCCTGGGCCCATGCGATTGCGTGGTCGTTCGCCTCGAGCTCGAGCGCGATGTGCAGGAACGTTTTGCCGCCGCCTGAGAAAATCTGGTAGCTCGACAAACCGTAGTTGCAGGCTGTGCCGGACGGAAAAAATTCGCCCGTCCCGTGTCCGCCTGCACCGTTGCTGATGTACCCGACCTTGTCCGATGCGCCTCCGTACCAGGACTTGCCCTTGAAATATTTCGAGTCTGAGCCAAAATATTTCTTCCACCACGACGCCGTGCTCACCAGCGGAGGATAATGTTCGGGAGCCACGTAGCACATGTTGTCGTAGTCGTGGTTTCCGATGGCTACACCGAAGGGAATCCCCGCAGCATCGAGGATGTCAATCGCTTCCGTCGCATTAACCCATTCAATGTCTTGGGCCGTGCCGAATCTCGTCGGAAAATCGGCCGGTTTTCCGTCCCCATGCTCTACCATGTCGCCAACATGCGTAACGAACGCTAGATTGAGTTCCTGCTTTTTGTCTGCCAGGTACGTGGTCTGGGCCAGGAAAAAGTTCTTGTTCAATGGCTGCTTGGTGGTCCCATCGACGTAATGCTGCGTATCGGCAATCACCGCGATGGTGAAAACCCCGGAGCTGGTTTGGGCTAGTGGCGATCCGAATAATATCCGTGAATTGGCTGCCGCCGCGACAGCCGCCACACCCGCTGCACCAAATTTAACGAAATCTCTTCTAGAAAGACTTTTCACTCTATTCTCCTTGCCTTAGATTTGCTTTACTTAAATGTCTAGGTCTGACTGTTTTTCACCGTTTTAAGTGCTCCGCTGTCAGAGGGTGATAGGTAACTATATTTTCTGTTACTTCAGAGTAAACCATTTGTGACCTCAGAAGATGACCATTTGGTGAATTTGGAGGGGTGCTCACACCGACGAATGTCCTGCTCGGTAAACCCCAAATCCAGGCAGAATCGGGCCTTTTTTCTATATTCATCTCCGCCAACAACTTACGCCTGTTCAAAGATCCGAACCCCGAGCTACTTTCACAATCGAAGTTCGTTTGCGAACCAAACTTTGGTTACCAGTTGAGCAACGCCGCACCTGTTTTGGGCTTCCTTTTGGGTTCCACTTTCGTGTTTGTTCAAGCCTCTTATCCGCCGAAATTGGCAATTTTTCTCGCCAAATAGCCCTGCTATTTCATTCGAAAAGTGCGCTAATCCTCGCGTTTTTGACCGGTTTTTAGTCGAATTTCGACCAGATAGGATGCTGTGAATCTAGGCGTAACCTCGTATCTCGCGAGGGAACACTGTCTGCAATTTTCCTGCATTTTCGTGCAGAGAATGCCGTTTTCGTCCTCACATCGCACCCGCCTTTTCCTCTGCTAGAATTGGCGGTTGATCACCGTTCTATGCTTTGCTAAAACGTTTTTGCACTGAATCGGTCGTCATTCGTCGCGCGAAATGAGGTTTGTCCTATGAGAGGCATCACTCGTCGTCTGTTCGGCAAAACTGTGGCTGCGGCTGCTGTTGCCGGAGTCACGCTGCCCAAGATCGCTTCCGGTCAATCGCAGCCGCAACCCGCAAGTCTTCGTTATCCAAAGGGTTTCATGTGGGGTTGTGCCACTGCTGCCTATCAGATTGAGGGTGGTGCCCGCGACGATGGCCGCGGTCCGTCACTTTGGGACGTCTTTTCTCACACTCCCGGCAAGACCCACGACGGAGAAACCGGAGACGTTGCCGACGATTCCTACCACCTCTACAAAGAGGACGTGAAGCTGCTTAAGGCTCTTGGTGTCAGCGGTTACCGCATGTCGATGTCGTGGTCCCGCGTCTTTCCCAACGGCACCGGAGCGTCCAATCCCAAGGGTCTCGACTATTACAACCGCGTCGTCGATGAACTGCTGGCCAATAACATCACGCCCTACATCACCCTTTTCCACTGGGACACGCCCGCGGCTCTGGCTGGCGGCTGGCAGTCGCGCGACACGTCTAAAGCCTTTGCTGACTACGCCGCGTACGTGACCAAGCGGCTGTCTGACCGCGTGCACCACTTCATGACTACCAACGAACTGGTCTGCTTTACCGACCTCGGCTACAAGGTCGGCCAGTTCGCTCCCGGTCTTAAACTCGCCGACGGCCCCGTCAATCAGATCCGCCATCATGCCATCCTTGCCCACGGCCTCGCGGTGCAGGCCATCCGCGCCAACACGCCCAAGGGCACCCAGGTTGGCCTCGCTGAAAACGCCGTCGTCTTCGTCCCCGTGATTGAGACGGAAGAGCACATTGCGGCTGCCCGCAAGGCTACACGCCTGGGCAACGCCCAGTTCCTTACCGCGATCATGGAAGGCAAGTATCCCCAAGAGTATCTAGAACATGAGGGGGCCAACGCGCCCAAGGTCGAGCCCGGTGATATGGAAGCTATCGGCAGCAAGCTCGACTTCGTGGGGCTCAACATCTACACGCCGGAGTATGTACGAGCAGAGAATTCACCCATGGGTTTCGCCGTGGAGCCGCACCCGACCTCGTATCCGCATATGGCCTCACCCTGGCTCACCATCGGGCCGGAATGCATCTATTGGGGCGTCCGCAACGTCGTCGATCTGTGGAAGGTGCCTGCCATCTTCATCACCGAGAACGGCACTTCCTCTGACGATGTGCTCACCGCTGCCGGCCGGGTCGAAGACACCGACCGTGTCATGTACCTCCGCAACCACCTGACGCAGTTGCAGCGCGCCACCGCTGAGGGGTACCCGGTCAAGGGCTACTTCCTCTGGAGCCTGCTCGACAACTTCGAGTGGGCCGATGGCTACAGCAAGCGCTTCGGTCTTCACTACGTCGACTTCAAGACGCTGAAACGTACGCCTAAGCTCAGCGCCGACTGGTACAAGGAGGTCATCGCCCGCAACGCAGTGGTTTGATAGCCTTTGATAGCCAAGGAACAGACCTAAAAAGGGTTGGGATGCATGGGAGTTCCTGCAATTCTACTGCAGATTGCAGTAGAATTGCAGTCGGAGGTCCCACATGCCCAGGCTTACTCTCGATATTGACGACAAGTTCAATCAAAGCCTCACCGAACTCGCTAACGGCACCACTAAAGCGGAAGTTATCCGGAGAGCAGTCGCTACCTATCAATATCTGAAGTCACAAGTGCCGGATCAAAGTTCCGGGAAAAGAGTCTCGATCACGGATGCCGACGGCAACGTGCAGAAAGACGTGATTCTTCCATAAGAGGGAGGCAGTCGAGGGCGTCCCAACCACCTCAGCACGAAGTTGTCATGATTTCGCCTGCGGAATCCGGAACTGCCAAAATGGCACCCGTCGACCGCTGGGGAACAAGGTTTGTTTGGTGGGCGGGCGCTTGGGTGCTGGTGGTCGGATCTGTCCTGCTCGGCTACTTTCTTTTCAATCACCCAAGCGTCCCGAACGCCGCGAACCAGACTCCGGATCAACTCAAAGAAACCCTGCAGACCTACCGCATACTCGACGATGAATTTCAAAAATCTTTGGCGTCAGTATTTGATCTGCTCGTCACAAAGACTGCGTTGCCGGTAGTGACGCTGATGCTGGGATACTTGTTCGGCAAGCGGCAAAACTAGATTCCGGCACACTCATCACTTTGTAGCCGCTTCAATCTCCGCCCATTCGTCCGGTCCGAGTTTTAGCCCTGCGGCAGCAATGTTTTCTTCAAGATGCGCAACCTTCGACGTGCCTGGAATGGGTAGCATCACGGGCGATCTGTGCAGCAGCCACGAAATCGATAGCTGTGCTAGAGAGCTCGAATAGCGCTTGGCAATCTCTGCCAGCGCCTGCGCCGAAGGCTGGTCCGGCTTCAGTATCTTGCCGCCGGCGATCGGGTACCAGGGCATGAAGCCGATCCCCCGCTGTTCGCACCACTTCAACGTCTCCTCGTGCCGTCTGTCGGTCAGCGAATATCGATTTTGAACGGTTACGATGGGCACAATTTTTTGCGCTGCTTCGATTTCCGCTGGACTCACTTCACTCAAACCGACGTGACGAATTTTGCCCTGTTCCTGCATCTGTTTCAGCGCGCCCAGGCTTTCCTCCAACGGCGTTTTGGGGTCGATGCGGTGCAATTGATAGAGGTCGATGCGCTCCAGCTTAAGCCGCCGCAAGCTCATCTCGACGCACTGGATCAGGTAGCCTGCGCGACCCACATACTCTGTCTTTGCCGGGCCTTGGCGCGTGATGCCGCCTTTGGTCGCGATGACCAGTTCGGCAGGATAGGGATGAAGCGCCTCGGCAATCAGACGCTCGGCAATTTCGGGACCGTATGCATCCGCGGTATCGATCAGCGTGACGCCAAGTTCCACGGCGCGTCGCAATACGCGTTTGGCTTCGGCCGCGTCGCTGGGTTCGCCCCAGGCGCCGTCGCCCACCAGGCGCATGGTTCCGTAGCCCAGGCGATGAACTTTAAGGTCGCCGCTGATAGAAAACGTGCCGCTCGCCGCGGCTGTTAGTGTACTCATGACTCTTCAGATGCTACTCGACGGACGTTCGTGTGGCCCAATGACCGGTGGGCGCGGGCTTTGCCGTACATTGGAACTCGACACCAGCGCAACACGTATAAAACACTGTAGAGCAAGGGAGAATCAATCCATGAGCGGCATAGCCTATCCGAACACACAAGCCATGTTTTATGAGCAGTATGAATCTGTCCGCCGCGATGAGGTGATTGGCATTCTCCTGGCGCTGTTCCTGGGCGGATTCGGCGCTCACCACTTCTATCTGCGGCGCACCGGCCTGGGAATCCTCTACGCCTGCTTCTGCTGGACGCCGTTTCCCTGGGTCTTGGGGTTTATCGAGTGCTTTTTCATGCCTGGCCGGGTGCGCGAGTTCAACGCCATTCAGGCTGCCGGTATTGCCGCTGCTCTCGGGATGAGCGTGCCCCTCGGATGGGGCTGGCCCACGAACGTCCCAGTCAATGCAGCGCCGCAGCCCGTCTATGCGCCGGCCGCTGCGACTCTCCCCTTAGCTGGAACGCTAATCGCCTGCAGCAAGTGCCAGCAGACTAATGTAGCTGGCTCGCGATTCTGCTCGGCCTGTGGTGCGGTGCTCTAACCCGCACCTGGCAACTGCTTGAAACTACATGTTTGCGTGGCCCGAACGCATTGACTCGTTAAATTGTGGCTTGGTGAAGTTGAGTGCCGCGTCCAGCGCACCCTTGAACTCCGATGCCCGCGCCATCAGTTGCGCGGTCGGTGCGGCAAATTCGCCGTTCAGGGTCATCAAACCCTGCGCGGCCTCGTCGCCTGCCATGCGAAGCAACTCCTGCTCGGTGGTGTTGAGATACTGCGCATCGCGCGGGTCTGCGATCCACACCGGTTTGCCGTCGCCGAGAACGCCGGAGAGCCAGTAGACCTTCGAGAGCAAGTAGTCCAACCGCTGTTTATCGCTGGTGTCGTTGAAAACAAACTGCTTCTTCCAGCGGCTATAAAACCGCGTAGTCACGGGCACCGGCTGCCGATTGCCCGATTTGAGGAATTCCAACTGCCCCAAGTCGACCGTCTTGCGAATGGCGTTGTAGACAAAGGTCTCGGCGAAGGGCTGCTCCATGGCCGGCACAATCTCGGCGAACGTGACCGTGACCGACGCAGCCAGCTTGGCATGGAGATTTGGCGGGTTGCCATCGGCCAAGTGCATCTCACCATGGACAATGTAGGTGTCGGCGCCAGAAGTCGACCGATGGAACGGCCATTGGAACTTGCCAAATGCCAGCGGCAGTCCGCCCAAAGTCACATAGCACTCAGGCCGCGGATTGTGCAGGCGCTTGGCCTCAGCCGCAAGGTGGGCCGTGATCGTGGGCAGCAGATTCGGCTTGTCAAAATCGAACCCGTTGCTCAATTCGAGTTGAAGCGAGCGGCCGGCCACATCCGTCAGGCCAAGCTCAAACACGGTGGTAGGCTGACCATGGAAATCGCTGCCCTCGGTGACTGAAACCAAAGCGAGGCCGGCTTTCGCAGCGGCTGTTTCCAACGACTTGACGAGAGATGACTTGAGTTCGACTGTCATTTTTAGGGGAATCCTGCCTTCGAGATCTTTGCATTCCCATTCTAAAGGGAGCGGCCTTCGACATGCCGCATTTACAATATCAGGTGTGCAGACTGAGCCGTCCTCGCCCATTATTCTCGCTGAGAACTTGACCAAGGTCTATACGCAGGGCCGCATCCTAGTTCCCGCTGTTCGTGGAGTTTCAATGTCGGTCCAGCGTGGCGAGTTTGTGGCCATTGTTGGTCCGTCGGGCTCTGGCAAGTCGACGCTCTTTTATCTGCTGGGTGGGCTTACGCGCGCCACTGAGGGTCGCGTGGTAATCGACGGTGTCGACTTTGCCACTCTCAATGACGCTCAGCGCACGCGCCTGCGCAAACACCGTATCGCATTCATCTTTCAGAAGTTCAACCTGCTGCCGACGCTCTCAGCCATGGGCAACATTGAGATAGCCTATGCAGTCAGCGGCCGCAAAGAGCCGCTCGATCACGTCTATCTCGATCATCTCTGCGATTTGCTCTCGATCCGCGGTCGTCTCAAGCACCGTCCGTCGGAACTGAGTGGCGGCGAGCAGCAGCGTGTAGCGATAGCCAGGGCTTTGATTACGCGGCCGGCGATCGTATTGGCCGACGAGCCTACGGGGAACCTCGATACAAAGAACTCCGACGCAGTGCTGCAGATGCTTTTGCGGTCCAATCGTGAATTGGGGCAGACTACGCTGATGATTACCCACAATCCCGAGGCTGCATCGATAGCCGGACGCATTCTTTACATGCGCGATGGGGAGTTTGTCGCGCCGGATAAAGTGCTGCGCGCTAAGCCGATAGAGGCAGGATGTGAGACTCCGGGTGCGCCGGCAGTTTGACCTCATTTCGCCCGCCCAGTATACTCAGTCTTGCGACATGCGGGAGTAGCTCAGTGGTAGAGCATCGCCTTGCCAAGGCGAGGGTCGCGAGTTCAAATCTCGTCTCCCGCTCCAATCCGCCCTCCGGCGTCAGCCGGATTGGCTACGGTGGATTGGAGCGATCCGCAAACTGAATAGGCTGCCCTGCCAAGGCGCGGTACCCAAGTGGTAAGGGAGAGGTCTGCAAAACCTTTATGCGTCGGTTCGATCCCGACCCGCGCCTCCAAAACTTTCAATAACCTAGCAACCAGTCAAAAAG
>Ga0302140_10000039_pt1 | contig 131590 bp, 136 predicted proteins | sample I_Bog_E1_1_FD_202095 | JGI IMG/M metagenome (GOLD analysis project Ga0302140, IMG submission 202095) | Peat permafrost microbial communities from Stordalen Mire near Abisko, Sweden - I_Bog_E1_1 | ecosystem: Environmental > Terrestrial > Soil > Wetlands > Peat | place: Sweden: Abisko... | reverse complement strand
TTTGTGCATAAAAATCTATGTTTAGAAAAAGTATAAATTAAATGTGAAAATAAAGGCTATAATTTACATTTTCAATGCTAATTTATTCTTTGTTTTGTTTCGAAAACTGCCACGCAGTTTTCGGGAACTAATCTACATAGTGCATAATCAAAAAAATAAGCTGACACAAAATAATTCTAAAATTATTTTACGTCAGCTTTTTTTATAATTTCTTATTTCTTTCTAAAAACACATCTGAAATTCTAATAAATTCTTGTAAATTGCAATTCCCTGCTCTCTCTCCAATTCCATCTAATGTACAATTCACATATTTAGCTCCACCTTTTACAGCTTCAATGGAAATAGGAATTGCCATACCAAAATCATTATGAGCATGTATTTCAACGTCTACACCTGTATTATCTATTATAGTTTTAACCGCTTCTCTAACTAGGGATGGCATTAATATTCCTACTGTATCTGCATATCTAACTCTTTTTACATCCATACTTTCAACTATTTTACACAAATCAATAAGATAATTTATATCTGCTCTTGAAGCATCTTCAAATCCAATGGTAACCTCATAACCTTTATCTTTTGCAAAATATACACATTCTCTAAGATTTTCTTCAACCCATAGTTTATCTTTTCCTAAATTTGAATATATCTGTATATCAGAAGTAGGAACACTTATATGGATTATATCTGGCTTACAATCCATTGAATGAAGTATATCTTTTTTATTCATTCTATTCCAAGTAGAAATCAGAGAATTCTTTCTACCAGCTAATATTCTTTTAATGCATTCTTTTTCTAAGTCTCCCATTGCTGGTATTCCCGCTTCTATTTGATAAATATTATTTTCATCCATATATCTTGCTATTTCTACTTTTTCATCTATAGAAAAAGCTTTTCCTGCACATTGTTCTCCATCTCTTAATGTTGTATCTACAATGTATATGTTTTGATCCAGTTTTTCTTGTGAACCCATACTTTCTCACCTCATCCCACTATTATACTTTGTCTTTCAATAAAATTCTGTATCTACTGCTTTATCTAATTCTTATCGAGTATTAAAATAATGTCTTATAATAAATTGCTACAATTCATATAAATTTCTTTTATCTCTTGATCCTTTAATCCTCTTCTTTTTTGTGTACTTATTTTCCGTACTTCTTCTAGCATATTTCCTAAACTGCTATATTTATATTCTATCTTTAATTCTTTTAGCTTTATTTCCAAGGCACTAACTCCAGAATGCTTTCCAATAATTATTTTTCGAGTTCTTCCGATTTTGCTAGGATCATATGGCTCGTAAGTACTTGGATTTTTAATAATTCCATTTACATGTATTCCTGATTCAACATTAAAAATATCCTTCCCTATAAACGGCATATTTGATTTAATTTCATTTTCTGTTATTTCTTCAAATAGCTTGAGCACTTCTGGAAAAAGAACATAATCTCCTCTAATTTTTACTTTTTCTAAAAATCCCATTGAACCTAAAATATCCTCTAATGGTGCGTATCCTCCAATTCCAGCAAAAGTTGTTACTATCTTTTTACCTCCTGATCTAATCCACTCTAAGCTCATAGCAGTAGCTGATCCATACTCATTTTTAATACACATATCAATATTATTACTAAATGTTTTTTTTATGTCGAAAAATATCTTTTCATAATCATAAAATATAATATCATCTAATCCTACAATTCTAATAGTTTCATTCTTATTTATATCTAATGATTCTTTACTAATATTTTCACAAATATTATGATTCCCCGGAATCTCCATCAACTTATTATTCAACTTAATCTTTACTTCTTTAGGCAATGGATATAATTCTTTATATAAATCTTCAGTTATTTCTATATAATCGCCTCCTATTGCATAAATCAATTTTATTAGTTCACGTAGCTGTGGAATTTTTTTTCTAATCTTCTCTCCATATATTAAATCAAGTACAACTAATGTCTTATCTGTGATTTCAAGTTTTCTTTCACTCATAATTCCACTCCCTTTCAAATATATTATTAATATAAATTTTAATTCTATTGAAGTAATTTTAAATATAAAAAGAGCCTAATTTAATATTATATTAAATAGGCTCCTTTGCCGATGGAAAAAAAATAATCTAAGAAAAACTAATACATAAGTTTATTCTTAGACTTCATTGCCTTTATTATAAAAATTTTTTTTGTTACATTTATGTTATCATACAAAACTAGATTTGTATACTATTTTTTCATTTTTATAATATAATTATGTTTTTTGTAATAAAAATATCTTAATGTTAAAGCCTACAGTAGTTTTACTTGCCGAATCTAAGATTATAACTAGTTTTTATATAGAATATATAACTAAAAACTTATTTCTAGTTATATTTTATAATTTTATACAATCCACCATATCATCTCTTTATCTTAAATCCTTAAAATCTCTTCAACATCTTTTCCTTTTAGAATAGCTTCTGCTGCTTTTTCTACTGCGATTTCTATTCTTTCACAAGTCATAAATGCATCTATACCTATGCCTTTAAGCTTCTTTGTAGGATCATCACCTATTCTTAATGCAATTATTCCAGTACAATCTTCTACTACATTTATTATTTTTTGAAATTTATCTATTACATCATCACAAACTTCTTTTCCATTACAATACTGTTCAACATTTCTTTTTTCTATAAATGTCGCAGTATCTTTTTTAAAATCATATATGTAAAATTCTGTAGCATGTCCAAAATGCAAATCTACTACCTTTCCTGTTTTTGATGCTACTGCAAATCTTAATGTTTTTTCTGTATTAATCGGATTGTTGAATTTTTGAGATTGATCATCTCCGAGTAGTCCAATTGCATCAGCTCTACATTGTTTGCAATGATACATTTGTTTTATATTTTCTTCACATTTTTTTCTTAAATCCATTATTTCCTTATTACTTGTAAGTGGCATATTTTCAAATACACTACCCTTAACTGGTATCATTTGCATTATATTTGTTATTCCAGCTCCAAGTTCTTTAACTTTTTTAGTTATTGCTTCTATATGGTGATCATTAATTCCTTTAAGCATTACAATGTTAGCCTTAACCATAATTCCTCTATCAGTTAAATATTTAATACCTGATAATTGATTATTTAAAAGAATTTGAGTTCCTTCTTCTCCAGTATAAGTGACTCCTAAATAATCAATGAATTTATATACTTTTGCAGTTATCTTAGGATCTATAGCATTCATTGTTACAGTTACATGGCTTACTTCTAAATCAATTAACTCCTGTGCATAAAACGGAAGCATTAAACCATTTGTTGAAAGACAAAATGTCACATCATTATCATATTCTTTTATTAACTTAAGAGCTTTTCTTACTTCATCAAAGTTAGCAAGTGCATCCCCAGGCCCTGCTATACCAACAACCTTTAAGTTATCCATTTTAGATTTAACAAGTTTGTATTTTGTAAATGCTTCTTCTGCAGATAATACATCTGTTGTAACTCCAGGTCTACTTTCATTAACACAATCAAATTTTCTTAAGCAATAATTACAACTAACATTGCACTTTGGAGCTATAGGAAGATGCATTCTTGCGTATTTATGTGCAGAATCACAACTAAAACATGGATGGTTTTTTGTTTTTTCTTCTATATCTTTAATATTGATTTTTTCCACAATAATTCGCCTCCTTCAATATTATTCATGCATTCTAAAATTAGAATGCTAGTCCTATAGACTGATTCCTAATTTTATCTACAGAACTAGCATACATATTTTACATATCATTCTTAGTTTACTTACATATCTTGCAAATTTATAATCTATATATTTCTATTATTTTTAATATTGACACACTCTATAATACTTCTGCTCCTGATTTTCCGTCTCTCACTCTATAAGATTCCTCAAGTGGCAAAACAAATATTTTTCCATCTCCTGGAGACCCTGTTGAGTTTGTTGCCATTATTGTATCTACAACTTTTTTCACATTATCATCAGTTACTATCAATGTAATTAATCTTTTGGGAACTAGCCTACCTTTCTCGGAAATACTTTCATCGTAAGCTGCTGGTACCTTTTCACCTGCATCTAAAAAAGACTGTGCCATTGCTTGATCTAATGATTTTTTTCCTCTTCCAAAAACCTTTCTAAAAGTAACTGATGGAAATCCTGCTTCACACAGTGCTTCCTTAGTTTTATTTACCTTGGTTATGCGAATAACGCACATTACCTCTTTCATAAATATATTCCTCCTAACTTTATAATTTATAAGCCTTCCTTTCCACTACTAACTGTATATACTGTTTCAACTTGAGCTACGAATATTTTACCATCTCCAAAAGCCCCTTGTTCACCAGTTCTGGAATTATCCATTATAATTTTTATTACATCATCCTTATCCTCATCTCTAACTGCAATTAAAAGCATTTCTTTTGGAAGTTCATCATATTCTACACTTCCTACTCTTATTCCTTTTTGTTTACCTCTTCCAAATACGTCCATTTTAGTAACTTGAGGAAATCCAGCTTCTAATAGTGCCGAAAGTACCCCATTTACCTTTTCAGGTCTAATAATTGATCGAATCATGTACATAATTTAACCACTCCTATCTTTTAATATATTACTAAAGCTATATTCCATTAATTTAAATATGGAAATTGCTCTGGTATCAAAAACTAATTTCTAATTAACACAAATACAAAGAGGTCTAATCCACTTTATGAATTAGACCTCTTTGTCATAATTTATATTAAGTATATATTTCTTTTTTAAGTTTCTCCAACTATCTCACCTAATTGTGAAACATCATATCCACCTAAACTTGATATTTCTGCTTTAAAGTCTTCTGACCTAAGTATATCCAATGCCGCTTTAACACTTGGTAGATTTAAGTCTTCTTTTTTTATAATTAAATCATATTGTTCTTTTTGTAGTGGAATAAAATCAATATCTTTAACCTGATAAGATGATTTCTCTGAACCCACCCCAAAATCTGCTTCTCCTCGTGAAATAGCACTTGCAACGGCAATATGAGCAAGACATTCTCTTTCATATCCCTTAATACTATTATGAGAAATTTTCATTTCTTGTAAGTGTCCATCTAATAGAACTCTTGTCCCGCTTCCCTTTTCCCTATTGATAATTACAATATCATTACGTTTTAAATCATCCCATTCTAAAATATTTTTTGGATTACCCTTAGCTACATAATAACCCATGTTTATATGTGCTAAATTTATTAGAATGCAAGGGATTCCTGGAAGCATTTTTTCAACAAAAGAAAGATTATATAAACCTGTTTTAAAATCCCACATATGTGCTGTTGCAATTGTAGCTTTTCCTTTATAAAGAGAATATAAGCTATTATAACTACCTTGATAAGATCTTAAATTATGAATTCCACTTGTATGTATTTCTAAATATCGAGATAATATATCTAAAATTATATCTTGCCCACATATTATAAATTGTGATATTGAATTATAATTATTACTAAATTGATTATTAAGACTTCCAATTATCTCAATTGGATTTCTTTCTATAAATTTATTCTCTTTCTCTTCTACACTTGAAACTTTCTTAGTTTTATTTTTATATTTTTCTACATCGTTTAAATCTATTCGCAGTTTTTTACCAACCTTATATGAATTAATAGAATCCTTTTTAATTAATTCATACACAGTACTTTTCGATATCTTTAACATTTCAGCAACTTCTTGAGGTGTTAGGGGGGTATTTTTATCCATAAAATGCATCCTTCCTTTTAATACAATACGACACTTTTACTACCTTATTATATACTTTACTATAACAATAACTTTCTGCTATTTCAATAACAAAATTAAAAATAGCCCCTCTGCCAATTTCTCAATTAAGTTGCTTAAAAAATACCTTTAATATTTTGTAGTTATTCAGTTCATACTATTTTAAAACGTTCTTCCCAATCTATCCTCTTTGATTGATTAGAAATTTTTCAATAATTTCCTAATTTTTTAATTATAATAATTACTAATCTTTACACCAAAGTATGAATTATGAGTTTATTTAAAAACATTCGATTATTTCAAGTGAAACATATGCTCCATATCAATTGGATTTTCTTTGGCAGTAAGATCTTCCGGATCTATACAATAAACAGCTACAGCATTATTATCCAATGATGAGCGATATTTATCCACAAATTGCTTTGAAAGAGGATTTTTAAAAAAGTGAGGCATAAATTTTTCTAAAAACTGAGTTAGCGCCTGTGTTTTTTCATCTAAATCCTGTACTAAAACTGCTTTACCGAAAATAACAACACTAAAATAAGAAGTGTCACATTTACTAGGCACAGGATCTGTAACAGTTCCGAATTCTTCACAAACGTTAAAACATACCGCTGTGTTTGCTGCAAGGATATTATTTTTTTTGCCACTCCCCATGCCATGAATATAAATTTTACTGTTCCAATAAACATAATTTACTGGTATTGCATAAGGTTTGCCTTCCTTGTCGCACATACTTAATGTTCCAACCCTTTTTTCAATCAAAAAGCTGTTAATTTTTTCTTTATCCACACAAATTCTTTGTGTGTATCTTATTTGCTCCATCATGATTGCTCCTCTTTTAAATAATAATATTCAAGCTGGTTTAGAAAATCATCCATCAATGAATTGGCTACTTTTAAGAAACCCATTCCAGCGTTAATCTGCTCCTTGGTCTGAACATAGATGCCGCCACTCATCTCATCTGCGCAAGCATTGATAAGCGATATGATGCTCTCTTTTGTACTCTCCATATGAAACTGAAAGCCTATAACACGTTCCTTATAAATGAATGCTTGATGATTGCAGGCTTTACTACTTACAATAGATGTTGCACCCTTACCAAGTGTGCTGAATGTATCATTATGCCACTGGAAAACGTAAGATGTTTCTGGAAAATTTTTAAAAAGTGGCGATTTTAATGCGTCGTCATTAAATGTAATAGGTAGAAAGCCTATTTCACCCTCCGGATTTTTAGTGACTTTTCCACCCAAAACATCAGTAATGAGCTGTGCACCAAGACAGATTCCAAGTACAACCTTACCATTGTCAATGGCTTCTTTAATGAATTGTTTTTCATATTTAAGCCAGGGATAGTTTTTTTCTTCATAAATATTCATAGGACCGCCCATTATTATAAGCCAATCGAACTGATCCATAGTTGGAACAGTTTCATAGTTGTATAAATGGGTGCCTGTAAGCTTGTGTCCTTTTCTTCGCGCCCAATCAACAATGTTTGCAGGATTTTCAAAAGGCACATGCTGCAAATAGTGAATTCTCATATGAAACCCTCCTGATAACTTTAAAAATTTTGTCTTTGTGACTACAATCTTGAGATGATAACCTTTTGCATCTCATTAATTTTCTTATACTTTTTTTCTTAGTGATTCTGCCAGAACATAATAAATTCAAAGAACTGGCAGAATCCAATACAACTCTAACTTGAGTCTTACAATATTTCATTATTCACAATTCTAACGTGTTGAATGTTGTTTACCATACATTCAGTATCCATTCCTTATTCTTTTTGTACTCCATATCAGTAAACAAGGTATTTGCCATCTCTTCTGCAAGCCATATCGCTCCTGCATATCCAACTACCGGATGACGGTATAATCCTGCACGGTCATAAGTTGGGAAACCAACTCTTACCATTGGAATATTGTTATCGATTGATACAAAACGCCCCTTAGAATGACCCAAAATTAGATCAAGTTCAAGACCTTCGTTCTTGATTCTATTTTCAAGTTCCCATAAATCTGCATTTGTGATAATCTCCATGTCGTAATCTACATTTTCTTGAAGTGCTTTGATACGTGGATCGTTCTTATAGTTAGGATTATCATCACCTAGTAGAAGCAACATAGGCTTCATTTCCAAATCCAGACAGAACTCTGCAAGACCAATGACAAGATCAGAATTTCCGTAAATAGCCACTTTCTTATCAGCAAAAAACATGTGTATAAGATCTGTTAGTGCATCAATAGCAACTCCACGTTCACGAACAAGAGACTCTGGAATTGGCTTTCCGGTCATTTTTTTCAAATTGTTCAAAAAGGTATCCGTGTTACGGATGCCAATAGGCGTTGGCCCAATGATTGTTGGAATGTCAAATTTGCTATTAAGATATTCACCAGCTTTTCCACCTTCATATCTGTTAAGCACAATAGTGCCCATTGCATCTGCTGTTCCAACTAAATCCTCGATTGTTGTGCTGCCGTGGGAAACTGCACTCTTATCAGGCATTAGTGGAGAATCAAAACTTTCTATTTCGAAAAGAACTGTTGCATCAACATTCATTTCTCCCAACAGGTGCTTTAATGCCGTTACATCGCCTGGATTAACCCAACCTGTAATCAAATTTATTTTTCCATTAGGTTTATCTTTTTTTGCAAATGCCTTTACAATATCCTCAACTGCAAGATCATATCCTGTCAACATACTTCCTTTAAAACTTGGTGCATGAATAGGAATAAGGTGCACTTCACGACCTGCATATTTATTTTTCAAAAGTCCATTATTAAGCTTCATGACAACTCCATCTATATCGTCACCGATAACCTCCGTTGAACATGTTGATATGATTGGTATAACTTTCACATCTGGATATCTCATCAAAAGCACATCGACTGCTTCTTCAACACGATGGACTGCGCCAAACACTGCACCATCTTCATGCAAAGATGAAGATGCAAGTTCAAAACTCTCCTTGAAATGTTGTGAGAACAGAAGGCGGACGAACATAACGCATCCTTGCCCTCCATGAACTATTCCAATACAATCCTTTATTCCTATGCTAGCATACTGAGCGCCACAAGGCTGACACGTGAATATCGGGTTTATAACGCCAACACGCTCTTTTTCTTTTACTTCACAAGACATAATATCACTCCTTCCTAATATAGTGGATCATTAAGCTCTTTATTGAGCGACCCTGTAATGGTTAAAAAGTCTATACGATCTTTGATCCCTTGCATAATCAACTTAATCTCTGCTTTGTCCATATTCGCAAACCATGAATATCGACTTTTGTAAGCCTCAGCTAAACAAACAGCATCCACCCAATAGCATTTATCTGCTGGAGTTCCTGTTTCTACAGGTTCATCACATAATATCTGCATAGTTTTGGTAAGTATTCCCTCGTTTTGTTTCTCTCTGTCCCAAGTACGTGAGTGGAACTGCCATAAACATTTTTTCATAATATAATCTACAAGTTGATCAATCCTGTCTTTCATAATATCTTCCATAAATATCATCACCTCCAAAATAGTTAATTAATATTTTGTTTTTCTTGTTGCTGATTTGTATAAATATATGTCTTTTCACGCAATTCTGAAATGATGTCATATTTACCTGTATACTCTCTCATTTCAGTTGAAGAAACTATATCTTCACTTAAATTCACATCTGAAATCATTTTTCGTGTCATAAATTCATTATCTGTAGATATTTCATCCTTGCTTATATCCAATCCAGAAAGTTGATGCATTGGAGAATATATTGCATTATATATATCACGGGCAAGTCTAACCCATCCTTCAAATCCCTTATAAGGTCCATTGTGATACGCATGAACATTAAGGTACGGAACTCTAATTTTCTTTGCAACCTCTCCAGGACGTTTCCCAGTTAAAATTAAGTCAGGTTTTAATTCTTTCATTGCTTCAATAGTCTCAAGTTCATTTGGATCATCAATTGCAAGCGTACCTTCTTCACATCTAGCAATACCCTTTTCAAAGTCCCCTTGATGACCAAATTTTGAATACAATGATACAACTTCTATTCCCATCTCTTCATGAATTACATTTACCCAATGCCAAAGTTTAGATCCACCTGGCCAAAGAAATATTTTTTTCCCTGTTAGACGTTCTTTATACCAATCTAATTCTGGTTTCCATCTAGCGGTTTCTTCGTCAATTATAGCCTGTGCTCTGTCTTCAATTCCAAAGAATAAGCCAACTTTCTTAAGAGAACCTGATAGTGCTTCGAATCCAAACCCATCAATATCAAGACGTGGAATTCCATATCTTTGTCTAAGCTCATTGCAGATGTATTCTGCAGAACGTGCACATTCAAGTACATTTAGGTGCGCCTTATGCATAGATCTGAGATCATCATATGATCCGTTACCAGTAAAGGTTGAAAGAACCTGAATTCCCATTCTCTTGAAATAGTCTCCCATGACTTCAGAATCACCTTGAATGTTATACTCACCAACATAATTTATGACATAGTCACTAGTAATTTTTGGTTCAACATTTCCAACTTTCTGATTAATCCAGGCTATATTAATTTTATGATGTCCTCCTGATTGGCTCGGCCCTCCAAACCCTGGAGAATTACATACAAAGATATCTACATCTGGCATCTCATCCATAACTTGTTTAGCAACTGCATTTATATCGTCTCCAATAAGAGCTGTAGCACAAGTTTGATATAGGGTCATTCTCTTAATATTAGGAAATGCCTTAAACGCTTCAATAATGTTTTGTTTTAGCATCTTTTCAGCACCAAAAATAATATTTTTTTCCTTTACATCTGTTGCATAGGTATATTTTAGTTGAAAATTATCATTATCGCTGATATAACGTTTTGTTTGCCAAGTATCATATGTACATCCTACAGGTCCATGACTCATATGGATGACATCCTTCATTGGTGTTCCGATAACATGCTTTGCTCCACAATATGCGCAACCACGTTCTGAAACTGACCCTGGAATTGTATTGAGATATCCGAGAGGAAGAGCCATTGACAAATCCTCTCCAGGACCTTTTATCACAGCATGTTGTTCCCTTTCAGGAATACATTCGCTACATTTAAATAAATGATGTGGCATAATTAATTCCTCCTCTTAATTTATTCTGCTATTCCGTATTTAACAACCATGGCTTCTAATTCATCCATACTCATTGGCGTTGGAATTACTAAATTTTTATTTTCTATGATCTTTCTTGCAAGTTCACCATATTCTTTAGCTTGATTACATTCTGAATCATATTCCATTACTGTTTTCTTATTAAATTCTGCTACTTGAACTACATTATCTCTAGGAACAAAATGTATCATTTGAGTTCCTAGTGCAGCTGCAAATTCCCCCATAAGCTCTTTTTCTCTATCAACCATACGACTATTACAGATTAGTCCACCTAGTCTAACTCCACTTTGATTTGCATATTTAAGCAATCCACGACATATATTGTTTGCTGCATATACTGCCATCATTTCACCTGATGTAACTATATAAACTTCCTCTGCTTTACCATCTCTGATTGGCATTGCAAATCCCCCACATACAACATCTCCTAATACATCATAAAATACATAATCAAGGTCTGGGGTATATGCACCTAATGTTTCCATTAAGTTGATAGCTGTTATAACACCTCTACCTGCACATCCAACTCCTGGTTCTGGTCCGCCAGATTCAACACCTTTGATTCCAAGGTATCCATCCTTAACAACTTTTTCAACTGTTATTGCATCCTCACCCTGTTCTCTAAGCATATCCATCAAAGTATCTTGTGGCTTTCCTCCTAGTATCATACGAGTTGAATCTGCCTTTGGATCACATCCATGAATAAATACCTTTTGTCCATAAAATTTTGCCATAGCTGCTGCTGTGTTTTGTTGTGTAGTAGATTTCCCTATTCCACCTTTTCCATAAAATGCAATTTTTTTCATCATAATAAACACTCCTTCATCTTTTTATAATTTTTTATTAATAAATTATGATATTATATTTAAATCATTATATATAAGAAGTAATATTAAAATTTGATACTTAAATGATCATTTAATAATATAAACTTCATTATTTAATGATATAAAATCGTGCTTTTCATATACGCCTTTGTATATATGAAAACTATTTAGATTCAATAAAATCTGATTGTATCTTAACTACTTAAACTTTAAATATACTTCTTTGTATAAAGAAAAATTTTAGATTTGATAAAAACAAAAAGTATAGTTATAACTTCTTCTAAGCTATTAACTATACTTCTTTGTATAATATGAACATTTTAGATTTAATAAATTAGATACTGTGCGTTATAACTATTTTGGACTTTTAATTATACGCTTTTGTATAAGAAAATTTTTTAATTCGATTTATATGTTCTAATATAAATATTGATTTTTAGTAAAACATTTATATTTATGAACTTTCCACTTTAAAACATTTTGTTGTTATAAAAATATTGTTTGATATTTTTATGATAACCTTTTTCATTTCCGTTTAGTTCGTTTTTGTTTGTTGTTGTTATTATATTACTTTCTTTTTAGATAGTTGTCAATAGTTTTTTGCTTTTTATTTTGTGTTTTGTTTATTTTAATATCTTTTAACCTATTTTAATACAATTCAAACTCTTATCAGCATTGCATCTTTGTAATTTTATATACCATTTAACCACTTTTAGCACTTTTATTTTTGATTTTTCAGAATCGCGCCTATCTATAATCTAAGTATACATTATAAAATATGTTGATTTTATACATAATTCACTCTATAATTGTTACAACGCATGCTATTTAGATTTTTTGTTTTCCATTTAGTCTATTTTGGTTATGTTTGTGCTTACATTATTTTTAGGAGAGTGATTATATGAATTCAATTGCAGTTTTATTAAACAATAACGGTGAGATGACTTCTTGGCTAGATAATGGAATAGTCAAGTTATACAAAAGAACAAGTAATGAATGGATAGAACTAAAAAGCCTACCTTATTCTATTTCTACCAGTTGCAATATTGTTAGTTTAAGAAAGAATTTATTAGAGTTAATAGAAAAACTTGATGATTGTAGAATATTCGTTGCAAAGGAAGTTTCTGGTCTACTATTCAGCATCTTAGACTCCTATTCTTTCGATATTTATGAACTTAATGGAATACCTGATATTTTTTTAGATTCTATATTAATATCTCAAGAAAAACATCAAATGGAAAAATCTCAAAAAGAAGAGCTTCTTTTCACCTCTCAATCCGCAAACAAATTTTTCCCAGAAATAATAGACAAACATGGCAATTACACTATTGATTTAAAAAAACTTCTACAAGCAGATGCAACCTTAACATCAAAAAAAATACTAATACCATTTTTAGAAAAAGAGAAATTTAAAAGTTTAGAAGTTATTTTTGATCACGTTCCTAAATGGTTTGAGAAAGACTTGCCAAAGATGGGTTATGATTTTGATATAACCACTCTCAAAGATGATATAATGAGAATTTTCATTTGTTCAAAGTCTAAGTAATTTAAAATAAAAACTATGATAATCCACAATTTCATAACTAATAATAATTTAATTATATGAGGAGGAGTTCTTATGGAATCTTTTACGACAGAATATGGAATACTTTCAAATCTAACTAATTATACCTTATATGAAAATGGTACTTTAAAAGACTGTACTACTAATCGACCTAATATCATAAAAACAAAATATGGGGACTTAATTCCCCAATATGATTATATAGATGTTAGACGCAAATATATTAAGTCAATTTCATTTTTTCCTAATGGAAAGTTAAGCCGTATCTCCTTAAATGAACAAACACCCATAGAAACATCTATAGGAATTATAAAAGTTGAGTTAATTACATTTTATCCCAATGGAAATATTGATAGAATTTTCCCCTTAAATGGTCAGCTTTCAGGTTACTGGGATGAAGAGCAAGAATATGCTTTAACCAAAGATATAGAATTCTCTTTTTCCTTTGGCAATTTTATTTCAAAGGCTACTGGTATTTATTTCTATGAAAATGGTAATGTAAAAGGCATATCACTATGGACTAATGAAAGAATCGAAATTAATACACCAATCGGAAAACAATCAGTTCGCCTCGGCATTTCCTTATATGAGAATGGTAGCATAAAAGCTTTCGAGCCAAGTTCTCCACTTTCTATTTCAACTCCAATTGGAAATATATCAGCATTTGATGCTAATGACTATCTGTTTTTCAAAGAATGCAAATCTGTCAACTTCTACGAAAGCAGTACTCTTGAATCTGTGATGACTTCAAAAAGCAAAATCACCGTAGTTGATTCTGATAAAAATGTTCATGTCTATGAACCAAGGTGTTATGATGATTTTGATAATGAAGATTTCTACATCTATCCACTCAAAGTAAGTTTTTTAAGCAATAAAGTATTTTTTAATGACTTAGATAACTTCATAATAGATGAATGTACTTTTACCATAGATGAACTCACTCTACATTCAACCCCTTCGTGTACACATGATTGTTTAACTTGCGGTTCTTCTTGCTCCCATGGTTCTATTTCTATAATATAAAAATAAGAAAACTATGTTAAATAATTTTATTTAACATAGTTTTCTTATTTTATGTCTGCATATTTTATGTTGTTATAATTAAGTACATACATCTATATTCGTTATAAATGTTTATATTGTTTTAGTTATGTTCTAATATACTCTAAATTCAAAATCAATTTCTAATAATGAGATTTAAGAACCAACTTAAATACTCACTTCTGCACAATAATTTTACCTGTCTCACTGATATCATAGCCTCCTATTCCAACTAATTCCAGTTGAAATTCTTTTGAGTTAAGGATTTCCAATACAGCTTGAACTGGAGGTGTATCTATATCTTCTTTTTTTATTATTAAATCATACCTTTCCTTCTGTAATGGTATAAAATCAATATTATTAACTTGTAGCGCAGCCTTTTCATCGCCAACTCCCACATCAGCATCGCCTCTTGCTACTGTGCTTGCTACAGCCAAATGTGATAGCTCTTCTTTTTCATATCCATTAATTGACTTAGACGCTATTTTTTGTTTTCGAAGATGTTCATCAATTAGAACTCTTACTCCACAACCTTTTTCTCTATTTATCATTAGAACATCTGAACGAGTTAAGTCCTTCCAAGTATTTATTTTTTTAGGATTTCCTTTTTCAACATAAAACCCTTGCATTCTACACACTAAATGAACAATTACACAAAGAACCCCAGGAAGTAATTTAGGAATATAAGACATGTTATATTCACCGGTATCTCCATCCCACAGGTGCGCTGTGGCAACAGTTACATTTCCTCTATAAAGTTCAGCTAAACCATTATAACTGCCTATATAGCATCGTAGCGCTTGAAGTCCTTTAGGGTGACGTTCTAAATGCCTCGTTAAAACATCTAGCAAAATATCTTGTCCACAAATTATAAAATCATTTTTATAATTTGTAACTGGAAAAAATTTCTTTGAATTTTGTTTAGAAATAATTGAATCTTCGCTCTGTTCAATATTAGTTGAAGTATGCTGCTTAACACTGGTTCTACTTTTGTTTTTATATGTTTCAATATCAATTTCATCTATACGAACTTTTCTACCTATTCTATATGAAGGAAGATCTCCTCTTCTTATCAATTCATATACAGTATTTTTCGAAATATTTAAAGTTTCAGCAACTTCCTGAGTAGATAGACCTGAGTTTGCTTTCATCATAAACACTCCACCTTTCAATTGTGCTACAAAATAATATACTAATACATTTATTATCTGATAGATTCATATGTTTTGCAAGTATTCTTATTTAATTATCAAACTTTATTCATATTAGATGTTAATTTATTATTTAATTATTCTAACTTTTGATAAAATATCAATAAAATCATTGTAATATACTAATATTGACATTATAATATATTTAAATACAAATTCATAACGTTTTATACAAATTCACATTTATAACATATTCAATATCATATATGGTAATAAACTAATTAATAAGGCACATAAAAGAAACTAACAAGTCCATGATGCGATTTATATTTTAGGTCAGACAAGGAGGTATGTTTGCCTCATAGTGGGCTATTAGGTGAACATGCCGATAAGTGGATAAGTGAGAGTCCAAATTTTACATTTGGTTTCTCGAACTTAGTTAACAACCAAATGGCGTTAACCTCATTGAAAAATGATTTTGTGTGAATCACTTACTCAGCGAGTGTATACGAGTAGTGCTTCCTTAACACAAAATAGACTAGCATGCTGACTTGTTATTCTTTTGAATGTATCTAACATCTGAATCAAATTTGTAGTAGAAATTTTAATTTCCCTAAGGTGGTGTTTTGCAAATGGAATTGATTAAAGAGAATTCAGATTCAATAAATCTAAATATAGAAAGCTTTTCAAAAATGATTGGAGAAAACTGGAATATATCTCAATCTATTTTTAAAAATTATATTTTAGCAAATATAAGTATTGCCATGATTAGAAATACTGACCTTAAAAAAAATATTGATAAATTATATCTTCTCGATAAATTAAGATACTATAATGCTGCTATACATTCTTCTTGTATTAACCATGTTATAATGACTCAAGGTACCCTTGAGCAAGAAATTGAAGGGAGAAAAGCCTTAGGTATACTGTTAATTGCAGAAAAAGATCATAATTTAAGAAATACTATAATTACTTTATTAAGAAAGTCCTACCCTATGATCTTTAATGCAGTTAAAAAGCATGACAAAAATGCATTAACTAAAAGATATGTTCAAATGGATAAAATAACTAGAAAAATAGAGGCCAGATTAGATGCCTCAGTCTATTTTTATTTTTCTATATATCGTTCAAGAGATGCTGTTGATCAAGATTTTATTATTTCTATTATTGAAGATATGAAATTTTTTGAGTTTTGCGATCCTATAACAAGAATAATAGATAAGGAAGTAGAACTCCACAAATCTGAATTACAAAACATTAAATCATTGTTACGAAGAGAATATGGTAAACTAAATAGTTATAGAGATGTTTTGGACAGCGGATTTGAGGATATTAAAGAGTTTGGAATTATCTTAGAAAATATGTTCATCATTAATAAATTTGATGTAAATTATCTTTTTAATGATTCAAATTTTTTGAATATTGATGAAATAATTTTATCTTATATAAAAAGTAATAATAAAAATATAGATGCAAAAGTAATACTGCAAACTGTAATTAATGGTATTTTTATTAAATCTCTACTTAATGAATATAAAAAATCTAGAACTCTATACTTTCAGAATAGCCAAGAAACATTATTTTTCAAAATTAACTCTTTAGAAGATAAACTTTCTAATATTGAAGAAGAAAAAGTAGATATTTTAGCTAAAGTTAACTCACTAGAACAAGAGAATGAGGCATTTGATAAGATTCTAAACCATCAAATAAATAATTTAAATAAAAAACATAAATCTGAAGTATCTGCTTTACAAAGTCGAATTTTAGAACTTGAAATCCAATTATCATCAGAGAAAAAATATAGAAATGAGCTAAACGAATTAAGAGAATATTTATTCAAAGTAAATAATAACTATGTTCCTTCCGATTCTAAGGAGACGTTAGATTATTATATAGCTAGAAAAAATATAATTATTATTGGAGGAACTAAAGACTGGCGAAGAAAATTCAGAGAAAAGTATCCTGAACTTAGAACCTTAAATGGATTTAACGAAACATTTGATACCAATATATTATCTAATTATGATTATGTCTTTTTCTATACTGGTTTTATGAATCACGCTACTTATTATAAAGCTATAAATTTTATACGATCACATGATATAAAATTTGGATATATTGGAAAAACAAATATGGATTTAGTTGAAGATGAACTTATCGATGAATTAGATAATTCACTATCAAAAAAATAACAAATCAGTATGCTAGTCTATTTTGCGTCATGGATCTATTATTTTCTTTTATATTCCTTATATTTTTTAACATGCTTTTCAAAAGGGACTGTTGTAAAATGATTTTTTAATCATTTTAATCAACAGTCCCTTGCTTTATATTTTTCATCTTTATCAGATTATATCTTATCACTAAAATATTTCATACTAGTTTTTTTTAATTCTTTTGTACTATATAAAATTTTGTAATCTACAAGCCCTACAACATCGGATATCTCTTGAATAATTTTCGTACATATTCTCTTATTTTTCCCATGTATCATTGTATATAAATTGTAATTCCAAGATGAACATGTTTCTCTTTCGTAGCAATGACTAATTTCCGTAATAGATATCATGTACTTTGCAATAGAATCTACATCCTTTTTATTAACCTTCCAAACTACCATAGCATTAGCTTTAAATCCTACTTTTCTATGATGAAGTATTCCTGCTACTCTTTTTAATATACCAGCTTTATTATATTTTTTTATTTTATTTATAAGTTCATCTTCATCTATATTAAGTTCAATTGCCATATCTTTATATGGTGTAGCTGTTATAGGAATTTCTTCTTGTAATTTTCGTATTATTTTTTTATCAATAGAATCAAGCATTTTCATGTCCTCCCAAATTTAAAGCTACTCTAACTTTAAAAAATTTAGTTGAAGGTAAGCTTATTATGTGTTTTATATGAGTATTGATTTTTATTTCTTCAAGTATTTTACATAAACTTTCTTTTGAATATGTTATAACTGTAAACCACATATTATACTCATCTTCTCTTATATAATTATGTGTTATCTCATCATAGTTATTTATAATTTTAGCAACCTCATTTACTTTATGACTAGGAACTTTAGCTGCACAAAGAGTGCTTGTGTATCCTAATTTTCTTGAATCAAAAATTCCACCTACTCTTCTTATTAAACCTTCTTCTTTTAATTTGTTTATTCTGATTAATACCTCTTCTTCTGTAATATATAATTTTTCTCCTAATAATTGAAATGGTCTTTTATCTATTGGAATTTCATGTTGCATTAAATCAAGTAATTTTCTATCTATTTCATCCATACAAAATTCCCCTCGTCTTATAAAAATTATTTCATCTTAAAGTATACATTGTCTATCTGATGCCATATAATTTCCATCATTATAATATGCTGCTCTTGCTCTACAGCCTCCACATGTCTTGTTATTATTACATGTTCCACAAGTTCCTTGGTATTTTTTGCTTCTTAAATTATTAAATAGGCTACTATTTTCCCAAATTTCATCAAAAGGAATTTCTCTGATATTTCCTGTGACTTGTGGTAAATACGCGCAAGCTTGTACATCTCCTTTTGGGTTTACAATACAATAATCTATACCTGCAATACATCCCTTTTTAAATCTAATGTCCATTCCTAAACTTTTTGCAATGTTCACAAATTGTGGTGCACAAGTTGGTTTTAATTCAATATCAACTTGTTGTTGTTTTTTCATTATTGTAGTCAATAATTCCTTATATTCCTTTGGAGTTAAAATTTCATTTTCTATGTTCTTTCCTCTTCCAGTTGGTACTAGAAAGAATATATGATGTGCTGAAGCACCCATTGCTATTGAAAAATCAGTTAGTGCTGTTATTTCATCTTTATTCCACTCCATAACTGTAGTATGAACTTGGAATCTAACACTCTCATCTCTACAATTTTTCATTGCAAAAATAGTGTTTTTAAATGCTTCGTCATCTCCTCTAAAAGCATTATGCTTTTCAAAATCAAGACTATCTAAACTTATTCCTACAGCTGCAATACCTGCCTCCTTTAGCTTTTTTACTATTTTTTCTGAAATTAAAGTTCCATTAGTTCCAAGAACTGGCCTTAATCCAACTTTCGAAGCATAACTAATTAACTCAAATATATCATCTCTCATTAATGGTTCTCCACCAGAAAATATCATTATTTTAAACCCAGCTTTTACAACCTGATCTATTAATAATTTTGCTTCTTTTGTAGTTAACTCTTTTTCATTTTTTTCACCTGCATCTCTATAACAATGGCTACATTTTAAATTACATCTATTTGTTGTATTCCATGACATTATCATTTAATTTCACTCACCTTTATAACAAAATTGGCCAAATCACTTCTCTTGATAAATCATTAGTAATCACCAAAAAAATTTATTATATCACCATTCATCTATCTACTGATTTCTTTATCTGTAATATAACATGCAGGATCTTCTGCCCAAAAGTCTCCATGTACTGCCTCTGCTCTAGTCCTAAAATTTCCATTACATATATCAATCCATTTACACTGGCTACATCTGCCTTTAAGTAATTCTTTTCTGTTTCTAAGTCCATTTAATATTTCATGATTACTATTTTTCCATATCGAACTAAATTTTTCTTCTTTAACATTTCCAAATGTATATTGCCATGTAAATTGATCAGCATGTACATTTCCACAAAAATCTACATTTGCAAAAGCCATTCCCGATCTATTTCCTCCATTGGTTTTTAAAAGATTTAATATTTTTTCTGACTTGTCCTTAAATATTTCCAAAGATTTTAAATATGTATAAACCCCATCTGCATGATTATCTACAGTAAGAATTTCTACTTCCGGACCAAATTCTACTGCTTTTCTTATAATTAAATCTAGAGCTTCTCTTGTTTCTTCCTTAGAAATATCTTCATTCATCATTTCATTACCTCTACCAGAATACACCAGATGGTAAAAACAAACTCTTGGTATTTTTTCTTCTTTTATTAATTTAAAAACGTCCTCTAATTCCTTATAATTATTTTTATTTATGGTAAATCTTAGACCAACTTTTTGATTTACTTCCTTGCAATTTCTTATACCTTTTAATGCAGAATCAAACGCCCCTGTAATCCCTCTAAATCCATCATGATTTTCTCCTATTCCATCAAGGCTTACACCTATATAACCAACATTTTTTTCTTTTAAGAATTTACATATATTTTTATCTAAAAGAGTTCCATTAGTTGATATGGTACTTCGTAAATTTCTTTTACTTGCATGAGCTACTATATCTAAAAAATTTTCTCTCATAAGTGGTTCTCCACCAGAAAATAGTAATGCTGGTACCTTAAAATCTTTTAAATCATCTATAAATGCTTTTGCTTCATCAATATTTAATTCTCCTTTGCATCTTTTGCTATCTGAATTTGCATAGCAATGTTTACATTTTAAATTGCAAGTTTTTGTACAGTTCCAAGCGACTACAGGACCTTTATCTTTATTTACACCGTACTTTGCTAGTGCAGCACCTTCTACATATCTCAGGCCATCTCCGTAATTGTGTGAATCCAATAGAAGTTTAGTTATACTTATCATGTTTAGCCCCCCACTTCTTTAACGCTATAATTTTCAAATATTTAATTTTATGATATGATTATAATTGATAACTGGATATATAAAAAGTGCCAGTTTTAGAATAATAATAGGATACAATTTTAAGTTTAATTTATACTTGGAGTGATATTTATGATTTATATTAATGAAACTTCTACAATTCCAATTTATGTACAAATCTATGAACAAGTAAAAAGTGATATTGTTAAAGGAAATATTAAGGCAGGTGAAAAATTAATTTCTACACGGACATTGGCTAAAAATCTATGTGTTGCAAGAAATACAGTAGAAAATTCATATGGACAACTTTGCCTTGAAGGATATGTAATTAATAAACCCTGTTCTGGATTTATTGTACAAGATATTAGCGAAGAACTACTTGTACCTTTAAAACAAAATAGTGACATTATCCTATCTTCTACTCATTCATATGCCATAGAAACTGAAATATATGATTATGATTTTCAATATGGAAATATAGAAAATCATAAGTTTCCATATTCGTTATGGCGAAAGTTAACAAATGAAGCCTTATTATCAGTAGATAAAGAAAAGATTAATTTCTATAATGACAAACAAGGGGAATTAGATTTAAGAATAGAAATAATGCACTATATAAAACAATCAAGAGGTGTATATTGTACTCCTGCTCAAATTGTATTATGTTGCGGAATGCAGTATGCCCTTGATTTCATCTGTAAGTTGATACCTAAAGAAGATAGAATATTAGCCATGGAAGAACCTGGTTACGATGGTGCACGAATCATATTTGAAAACAATGATTTTGAAATTATGCCAATACCAGTTGAAAGTGATGGTATTAGCATAAGCTATGTAGAAACTACAAATGCTAAAATTGCTTATATCACACCCTCTCATCAATTTCCTACTGGATCAATTATGCCTATACAAAAAAGAAATCAACTTTTAAATTGGGCAATTAAAAATGATACTATTATTGTTGAAGATGATTATGATAGTGAATTTAGATATAATTCAAGACCAATCCCTTCCCTGCAATCAATAGACAATAATGGTAAAGTTGTTTATATTGGTACTTTTTCAAAATCCCTATCTCCTGGCTTACGTATAAGTTATATGGTTTTACCCAAACCGCTCTTATTAACGTATAATGCTATATTTAATAAATATAATTCCACTATTCCTTGGCTACATCAAAAAATAATTACTTTATATATTCGAGGTGGACATTTAGAAAGGCATATTAGAAAATCTTGTAATTATAACAAAAAGAAACATGATTTACTAATTAGAACTATAAAAAAATTAATGGGTAATAAAGTTATTATTCATGGCAATAATGCAGGCCTTCATATTATATTAGAATTTGTAAATGGTGAAAATCAAGATTGGTTAATACAAAAAGCTAAAGAACAGAAAGTAAAAGTCTATTCTACAACTTCACATTGGTATGATAAAGAAAAAGCTCCTAAAAATTTAATTTTATTAGGTTTTAGTATGTTAAGTGAGAATGATATTGTTAATGGAATTACAAATTTAAAAAAAGCATGGTTTAAATAATTGAAAAGTAAGCACTCTATGTTGCTGCCTATATACAATCATAAAATCCATATTTGTTTTAATTCCACAACTTAATGGACATTCAAAAATAGCAAGTCAGTATGCTAGTATATTTGACTTGCTATTTTCTTTCATATCCCTAAATTTGATCCTTTACACTAAGTACACCTATAGTTTTATATTTATCAATTAGGCACAATCAAATAAATAACAAGTCCATTTGCCAGCCTATTTTCCATCATGCTGCGTCGGCAAATTGACCTAATAGGCCCGCTATGAGGGCAATTCGTCTCCTTGCCTGATGAAAAATATTCATGGCAACTTTGGACCTGTTATTTATTTTCATGTGCCTTACTTGATTCCAAATTGATTTAATGATAAAAGAAATTCTAAAACAAACATATTCTTCGATTACTAAATATTATGACTGTTACAATTTTTTGTGTAAAGCAATCATTTCTGTACGCTTCCAATTCTGCTGACGATAGAAATTTAACGCTGAATTGTTGCGTTTATCAGCTAAAAGATCCATTCTACTTGCACCACAGCTAATAGCCCATTTTTGAATTTCTGACAATAGCGCTAATCCTATTCCACAATTACGCTCATTTCTTGCTACCACTAAGTCCTCTACTATTACTTTCAAGGCACCTTCTGCTGTAGAAACTAATAACTGTCCACTACACATACCTATAACTTTTTTATCACGCTCTGCAACCATGATGCAACCTTGCACATTTTGTTCTAACATAAGCAAAAGTCCTTTTTGTTGTTTTTCTGTATCTATTATAAAATCTGTTTCAACAGTAAACAAAGTTGTTAATAGTTCTACTAGAATATCAATATCATCTATTTTAGCTCTTCTAATTACCATATTTCAGCACCTCTTTTTATATAAATCTTACTACTATTTTATATAGTAAGCCTATTGTATCCACATATCTAAATAGTTTAGTAAACTTGTCATCTTCATCACAATCTTTTTGTCCATTACAGAATTTGTCTACATCTCTTTTTTCTATTTATGTTCCTTCTTCTCCAGTATAAGTCACCCCTTGTATAAGTTATAAACTTATACAGTTATTTTAGATTTTATAGCATTCATTATTACAGTTATTAATATGTACGCGTCCATGATAAAGTCCTAAAAAAGAGATGCACAACAGCACATCTCAAATTTGTAGTTGAAACTTAAACATATATGTAAAAACTGAGTAATAATAACACTCTGATTTCTTATCTATATGTAAAATACTATTATTTCTTATATAACTAATTCTTCTACCACTTTTCCGCCTTCGATATGTTGTTCTACAATCTTTTCCACATCTTCAACTTTTACATTTCCATACCAAGTTCCTTCAGGATAAACAACCACAATAGGACCTTTATTACATACTCCCAAACACCCAGTATTAGTAACCATTACTTCGTTTATTAAGTCTCTGTCTTCAACTTCCTCCATAAATTTTTGAACAACCTTTACGGAATCTTTAGAATAGCACATTCCTTTTTGCATTCCATTAACTCTACAGCTTGCACAAACAAAAATATGATGCTTTATATCTATCATTTCACTCGTCTCCTTTTTTATTAAATATTTATATTTTACTCAATATATATCAAAATGTAAGTAACCATTAGAGTGTAAAAATAAAATTGAGGTAAATCTCCAAATCCTTAAAGCATTTAAGCTCTTAGCATTTCTTTAACTTCTGTTCCTTTTAATATAGCTTCTGCTGCCTTTGTAACGGCAGTTTCAATTGTTTCACAAGTCATAAATACTTCTATTCCTATATCTTTAAATTTCTTTTTAGGCTCGTCCCCAATTCTAAGTGATATTACTCCATCACAATCAGAAACAACCTTAGATAGTTTCGCAAATTTATCTTCTTCTTCATCACAAACTTCTTTTCCATTACAGTATTTATCTATGTCTCTTTTTTCTATATATCTTGCATCTCCATTTTTATATTCATAGATATAAAATTCCGACGCATGTCCAAAGTGCATATCAACTCCTATTCCACTTTTTGAAGCGATTGCAAATTTTAATGTTTTTTCTTCTGCTCCATTATTTTCATTCATAGGCTTGTTAAATTTTTGAGATTGATCTTCTCCAAGTAGTCCAATTGCATCAGCTCTACATTGTTTGCAATGATACATTTGTTTTATATTTATTTCACATTTTTTTCTTAAATCCATTATTTCTTTATTACTTGTAAGTGGCATATTTTCAAATACACTACCCTTAACTGGTATCATTTGCATTATATTTGTTATTCCAGCACCAAGTTCTTTAACTTTTTTAGTTATTGCTTCTATATGATGATCATTAATTCCCTTAAGCATTACAATGTTAACTTTAACCATAATTCCTCTATCAGCTAAATACTTAATACCTGATAATTGATTATTTAAAAGAATTTGAGTTCCTTCTTCTCCAGTATAAGTAACCCCTAAATAATCTATGAATTTATATACTTTTGCTGTTATTTTAGGATCTATTGCATTCATTGTTACTGTCACATGAGTTACTCCTAAGTCAATTAACTCTTGTGCATAAAATGGAAGCATTAAACCATTTGTTGATAAACAAAATGTTACTTCATTATCATATTCTTTTATTAACTTAAGAGTTTTTCTTACTTCATCAAAGTTAGCTAATGCATCTCCAGGTCCTGCTATACCTACAACCTTTAAGTTATCCATTTTAGATTTTACAAGCTTGTATTTTGCAAATGCTTCTTCTGCAGATAATACATCCGTTGTAACTCCAGGTCTACTTTCATTAACACAATCAAATTTTCTTAAGCAATAATTACAACTAACATTACATTTTGGTGCTATTGGAAGATGCATTCTTGCATATTTATGTGCAGAATCACAACTAAAACATGGATGAGTTTTTGTTTTTTCCTCTACTTCTTCTCTAGTAGTAGCTTTTATTTCTACATTTCTTTCTTCAATCATCTTTTCTTTAATTGTGTTTTCACTCATTATGCTCTCCTCCTTATAATATTCATTATATAAATTCTCTCTAAAAGTCATTTCTGTTTTTGCTAGCATTACATTTGTAATTTGATCACTTAAATTTAAAGAACCTTCATATCCAATAGATAAAATTCTTTGACCACCAATCCTGTCATGAATTGGGAATGCCATCCTGATTAATGGTATTTTATGTTTTTCTTCTATTCTTCTACCATCAGAACTTCCAAGCATTACATTCACCTTTAGCTCTAATGCATATTTTTCTATTTCTTTAAAATCTGCTTCATCTATAATTTTGCATTCACCTGCAAATAATTGTTTTGAAAGTTCATCTACTTCATCTCTTAAACTCGGTTCAAGTTTTTTACATACATCTCCACTTGCAATAAGTACTGGTACTACTCCATTTTCTATAGCTAATCTTGCTGTTGAATATACAAAATCAGGTTCTCCAAAAATTGCTATTCTTGCTTCTGCATTATACTTGTGAGAATCAATCATAGCATCTAAATATCTGCCTCTTTGTTTTTTGCATTTTTCAGGAATAGGCTTTCCTGATATTTGTGATAATACTTTTAAAAATTCATCAGTATCTCTAAGACCCCTTGGTATATTAATTCTATAATTTTTAACGCCAAAAGCTTCTTCTAAGTAGCTTCCGACAGAATATTCATCTTTAATAAATGTAGAAAGCTCAATTGTAGCTTTTGCTCCACCCATATATTTAATTTCTTCTATAGTTGTTCCACTAGATGGCAATCTATTATATTTTTTACTATGACCTCCATCTAGGCTTTCAGATATGTCTGGGAGTAAAATATAATCTATTCCAAAATCATTTAATATCTCTTTAAGCTCTCTTGTATCAGCACTACTTATTGGTCCAGTAACAATATTTATTTTTTCATTATGTTCAGATTCCATTTCTACATTTTCTACTACTGCTCTCAAAGCTGTAAAGTATCCCCCATATTGAGTTCCACCATAACCAGGAGATTTTATTGGTATTAACTTAACATTACTTTCTGGATGTTTTTCATAAAATATTTTTGAAAGTCTATCTACATCTTCTCCAATAGTCTCAGCAAGGCAAGTTGTTGCAATGCCTATAACTTCTGGATTGTATAATTTAATTAAATTTTCTAAACCTTTAATCAAATTGTTTTCTCCACCATAAACAGTTCCTTCTTCAGTAAGAGAAGAAGATGCTATATCTATTGGTTCATTATAATGTGTTGCCATATGTCGTCTAATATATGTACTACAACCTTGTGAGCCATGCAAAATTGTCATGCAACCTTTGATTCCATATAAAGCATTGCAAACTCCCATAGGCATACACATTTTGCATGGGTTAACAGTCAAATTTACATAACTATTCTTCATTTTCTTCACTCTCCCTTACATATTTCCATACAGGACTATTTATTGAAAGATTTATTTCCTTTGCAAAATTAACTGCTCCAACAAATCCACCAAGAGGATGTTTTCTTTCATGGTTATGATCACAAAAAGCAACTCCTAGTTTATAAGCAAGTGGTCTTTCTTTTACTCCACCTACTAAAATGTCTACATCTTGTTCTAACATAAATTTTTCTAATTCATAAGGATTTGCATCATCTAAAATAACTGTTCCATCATTAACTAAACTATTTATAACTTCATAATCTTCTGCTTTACCAGTTTGTGTTCCAACCATTACTGTATCTATTCCAAGTTCATTAAATTGCTTTATTAGAGAAATTGCTTTAAATCCTCCACCTACATATATAGCTGCTTTTTTACCTTTAAGATTTTCTTTATAAGTATTTAATATAGGCATTATTTTTTCTTCTTCTTCTTTAACAAAAGCTTTAGCCTTTGCTAAAGTTTCCTCATCTCCAAATAAGCTTGCAATTCTAAGTAATGAATTTTTACTATCTTCAACTCCAACAAAACTTATTTTAACAAAAGGAATTCCCATTTCCATTTCCATTCTCTTTGCTAAATATGTCATAGAACCTGCACATTGAACAACATTGAAACTTGCACTACTAGCTTTTAATAATTTATCATAGCTTGAATCACCTGTAATTGTTGATACTACATCCACACCTATTTTCTTTAGATACTCTTTTATAATCCATATTTCTCCTGCTAGATTAAAATCACCAAGCATATTAATTCCTTTTACTTTAGGTAAAACATTTCTAGAAAACAGATTCATTAGTGCATTACATGCTAATTTGTAGCCTTTAGATTTATTTCCTGAAAATCCTGGTGCCATAACAGGTATAACTGGTACATTATATTTTTCTTCGGCCGCCTTACAAACTGCTTTAACATCATCACCAATAACTCCAACAATACAAGTTGCATAAACAAAAATTAACTTAGGGTTATGCTTTTCCATGATTCCTTCTATAGCTGCTATTAATTTCTTCTCTCCACCAAAAATTACATCTTTTTCTTGTAAATCTGTTGAAAAACTATTTCTATATAAATCTTCACCACTTGAAAGACTTCCTCTTATATCCCAAGTATAACTAGCACATCCTATAGGTCCATGAACTATGTGGTATGCATCGGTTATTGGATTTAATACTACTCTTGCACCACAATAAACACATGCTCTTTGACTAACTGATCCAGATACACTATTGCCATCACACTTCATTGAGTTTTTATTATAGCCTTCCTTTAAGCATATAAAATCTTCTCTTTCTTCAAGAACTGAATTTGATATTTTCTTTTCCATAAGGTCACACACCACCTTTTCAAATTATATTAGAAATTTAGAATTGAGAATAAAGGATGAAACCTTACAGCGTAAGTTTGAAGAACAAAATATAAACCTTTGATTCTTACTTATCTTTCATAATTTCTTAAATATATTTTTTCAAAATCCTGCACAAATAAATTTGTTCCTTCATTCTACATTCTCAATTCTAAATTCTTAATTTATTAATGAATTGAGCAATTGGCATGTCTTAGTTCATGTTCAATTGCTCAATCATTGAATTTATTAATTTATTAATTGCTATACATATCTTTTGGGGTTTATACTATTTTACAACTATTAAAAACTTACATTACTAATTCAAAATCTGAATCTTTTGCATCTCTGTCTTGTCTATCCATTAATGCACCAAGCATTAATTCTAATAATCTCATTCCGCCTCTGTATCCAGTAACTGGCATTAATGAGTGAACATATCTATCTAATACTGGGAATCCAACTCTAACTAATGGTATATCTTCAGCTTTTGCTATGTATTTACCATGAGTTCCACCCATTAATAGGTCTACTGGTTCATTTTTTATTAGTTGGTGTAATAAGAATAAATCTGCATCTTGTTTAACTATACATCCTTCAACGCCAGCTTCTTCAAATAATGCATTTACTTCTTTTTCAAATGCTATTCCTGGAGTACCTGTAATTACATACTTAGGAATCATTCCAAGTTCTAATACAAATTTAGTTAAAGCTATTAACGTATCAGGATCTCCATATAAAGCCACTTTCTTCTTGTCATAATATGGATGAGCATCTACCATTATATCAACAAGTTGTCCTCTTTCCTCTTCAAGTTCATAAGGGACTTCTTGTTTGCTAAATCTACTTAATTCCATAATATAATCATCAGTAGCCCCAATACCTATAGGCATCTTTAATGTACTGTAAGGAACTTTAAATGACTTTTCAAGCATAGATGCACCTGCTTCTGAAGCAAAACTTCCTATTGCTAAAGTTTTTTCGCAATCTCCAAGTTCTATAATGTCTTGAATTTTTGTTCCACCCTTTGGATATATTTCATATTTACCAGTCATAGGAGTATCTAAAACTCCAGTTGTATCTGGTAACATTGTAAAATCTACCCCCATAAGTTTTAACATTCTTTTCATTTCACGCATATCACCAGGATTAACAAATCCAGGTATTACGCACATTTTTCCATTCTTTACTCCAGTTGTTTTAGATAAACCTTTAATAAAACCTGTAACCATATTAGAGAATCCTGTAATATGTGATCCAACATAACTTGGAGTATTTGCATGTAACACGTATTTTCCTTCTGGAATAGTCATATCTCCAATAAATCCTTTTAAGTCATCACCTATAGTTTCTGATAGACATGTAGTATGAACTGCAATTATTTCTGGATCATATATATCAAAAATATTTTTTACAGCAGTTTTAATATTACTACCTCCACCAAATACGCAAGCACCTTCACTAAATGCTGAAGTAGTTGCTATAGCTGGTTCTTTAAAATGTCTTGATAATACTGTTCTATGATATGAGCAACAACCTTGAGATCCATGACTATGTGGCATACAACCATGAACTCCAAGTGCAGCATACATTGCACCAACAGGTTGGCATGTCTTACTAGGATTTATCGTAATCGCTTTTCTTTCTTTTATTTCTTTTGGTGTTAAATCTAGCATTATACCTCACCCCCAAATGTTCCTTCTAATATAGCTTCTGTTTTCCATGGTGCTACCGTGAATCCCCAAGCTGGTGTATATATTCCCATAGTTACATCTTTTCCAAAATTAACAGCACCTTTAAATCCTGCATAAGGTCCACTGTAATCATAAGAATGTAATTGTCTTGATAAAACTCCACCTTTTTGTATTGTATATTTATCCTTAATACCTGTGAAGAATATATCTGGTTTCAACGCTTTAATAAATTCTTCAGATTCATATTGATTTAAATCATCTGCTACTATTGCACCTTTACTCATATCAGGCATCATACCTGGATAGAATTCTAAATTAGTTATGATTTTCTTCAATTCATCTAGTTCTTCTTGTGTTTTTACTTCTTTGAATTTTCCTTCAATCTTTTCAACTTCTAATACTTCTATATTCTTTAAATCTGCATCTTCAATAATAGTAGGAATTACTTGTCTACCTTCATAATCATCTCTGTGTGCAAATTCAAACGCTGCAAGTACTGTTTCCACACCAAAATCGTTTAATAACATTTGATAATGATGAGCTCTTGAGCCTCCAACATATAAAGCTGCTTTTTTTCCTGTTAATTTACTTCTATAATATTCAATATCATCCTTTATGTTTTCAACTTCTTCAGCTATTACTTCTTCTGTTCTAGCTGTTATCTCTGGATCATTAAAGAATAATGCAATATCTCTTAAAGTCTTAACTGTACAATCAACTCCAATAAAGTCAACCTTAAGCCATGAAGTTCCATATTGAATTTTCATCATTTCTGCGATATAATTAATAGAACGGTGACATTGAACAAGATTTAATTCTGCTGTGTGGGCTTTTTTCATATCGTCAATGCTAGCATCACCTGTCATGACTGATATAACTTCATAGCCTATTCTCTTTAGAATTCTTTCTATTTCCCAAGAGTCACCACCTATGTTATATTCTCCAAGAATATTAACTGAATGTTTCTTAGGTGTATAATCTTTTGTTCCTATTACAGATTTTATTATCTTATTATTTGCAATATGGTGACCAGCAGATTGTGATACACCTTTGTAACCTTCACAAGCGAAAGATATACAATCAATTCCATATAATTCTTTAGTTTCTTCTGCAACAGCTGGAAGGTCATCACCAATTAATCCAACTGGACATGTTGAACAAATAAATATTGCTTTTGGGCTAAATATATCTACAATTTCTTTAATTGCAGCCTTTAATTTCTTTTCTCCACCAAATACAATATCACTTTCGCCTAAATTCGTACTGAAACAATATTGAATATAACTTCCTTCACCTTCTTGAACTGAAGCTTTATTTCTTCTTGTTCCCCAAGAATAATATCCACAACCTATAGGACCATGAGTTAAGACTACGATATCTTTTATTGGTCCAAGGACAACACCTTTACAACCTGCATAACAACAGCCTCTATGTGTAAGCATTCCTGGCATAGTTCTTCTGTTCGCATCTATTTCTTGTGTTTCATTTTCAAGTTCTATAATATGTTTTTTTCTATTTTTGAACACTTTTGCACTATATTTGTCTAATACATTATCTAATACGTTACTCATTTGCCTCACCTCCACACTTTAAATTGCGCTTTCACCGCATTGTCCATCTCTAACTCTATATACTTCTTCAACTGGTAGTATGAATATCTTTCCATCCCCTGGAGTTCCAGTTGAATTTACACTTATTACTGTATCTACTACAGTTTTTACTTCATCATCATTTACTATTAATGTAATAAATCTTTTAGGTATTAATCTACCTCTTTCAGATAAGTTTTCTCCATATGATGATGGTGGTATTTCACCAGCTTCAACATATGCTTCAATTAAAGCTTGATCTATAGATTTTTTACCTCTTCCAAGTACTTTTCTGCAAGTAATTGATGGAAAACCAGCTTCTGCAAGGGATTCTTTAGTTTTATTTACTTTATTCAAACGAATAATACACATAACTTCTTTCATAAAGCTATTCCTCCTAATTTAATTTTATAATCCTGCTTTACCACTACTTACAGTGTATGCTTCTTCAACTGGTGCAACAAATATTTTACCATCACCAAATGCACCCTTTTCTCCAGTTCTAGAATTTCTCATTATAACTTTAATTACATCATCTTTATCTTCATCTTTAACTGCAATTAAAAGCATTTCTTTTGGAAGTTCATCGTAATGAATTTCTCCAACTTTTATTCCTTTTTGCTTACCTCTACCAAAAACCTCCATCTTCGTTACCTCTGGAAAACCAGCATCCAATAATTCTGAAAGTACTGTACTAACCTTTTCTGGTCTAATTATCGCACGAATCATATACATAATATTTCTCTCTCCTTTTATAATATATTTGCTATTAGATATAAGTTTAAACACATTTGGTTTTAAATTATGGTTATTTTAATAATATGTTTTTCTTTATCTTAGATATCCATTAAACCATATTCCATTAATATTTCTTCTAATCTTTCTTGAGTCATTGGTTTTGGAATAACAAACAATTTATTGTTATCTATTGCCTTAGCAAGTGCTCTGTATTCATCTGCTTGATCTGCTTTAGGATCAAATTCTATAACTGTTTGCTTATGAATTTCTGCTCTTTGAACCATATTGTCTCTTGGTACAAAGTGAATTAATTGACTTCCAAGTTCTTCTGCGAAAGCTTTTAAAAGATCTAATTCTCTATCAACTTTTCTACTATTACAGATGATACCACCAAGTCTAACTCCACCTGTTGTTGCATATTTTTTAACACCTTTTGAAATATTGTTTGCTGCATATAACGCCATCATTTCACCACTTGCAACTATATATATTTCTTGAGCTTTACCTTCTCTGATTGGCATTGCGAAACCACCACATACAACATCTCCAAGTACATCGTAGAAAACATAATCTAAATCAGGTGTATATGCTCCTAATTGTTCAAGCATTCCTATAGCTGTTATAATTCCTCTACCTGCACATCCAACTCCTGGTTCTGGACCGCCTGATTCAACACACTTGATTCCACCGTAACCAGGTTTCATGATGTAATCTAATTCGATGTCGTCTCCTTCTTCTCTTAAAGTATCTAGAACTGTTTTTTGTGCTAATCCCCCAAGAACTAATCTTGTTGAATCTGCTTTAGGATCACATCCTACTATCATTATTTTCTTACCCATTTCAGCTAATGCTGATGTTAAATTTTGTGTAGTAGTAGATTTTCCTATACCACCTTTTCCATAAATAGCTACTTGTCTCATATAAATTTCCTCCTCTTAATTAAATAGATTTTATATAAGCCCTTTTGGGACGTTATAACTTAATTGTATTAATATAACTAAAAAATAGTTTAAAAAAAAGAATCTATTTTATATAACTTTTAAAGTTATAATAAATTAGACTCCTTTGTCCTTCATTTAATAAAAAAAATCTAAGATTTAACTTCTTATTTCAGTTAAAAACTTAGACTTCATTGCCTTATTTATAGGTATTTAAATTTTCTTTAGTTATTGTAATTATTATATCATAAAATTTTGATTTTGCAAACTATTTTTTCAAATTTTATAATATTTGTAATATATTTCCATTCTTCATTTAAGTCCATTTAGAACATTATAACTTAAATGTATTAATATAACTAAAAATCAATTTAAAAAAAGGAATCTATTTTATATAACTTCTAAAGTTATAATAAATTAGACTCCTTCGTCCTTCATTTAATAAAAAAATCTAAGATTTAACTTCTTCTTTGAGTTAACACTTAGACTTCATCGTCTTAATTATAAGTATTTAAATTTTATTTAGTTCTTAAAATTATTATATCATAAAAATTTGATTTTGCAAACTATTTTTTCAAATTTTATGATATTTGTAATAACTTGCTGTTTTTTGTTGATTTGTTTTAGTTATTGAATTTATCATATCATAGAAAAGTGATTTTGCAAACTCTTTTTCATATTTCTATGATATTTGCAATGATAACGATACACTTTTATTAATTTAATAAGCAAATATACTTTTAGCTAAATCAATGAAAAATCATTTATTCAAATCACCACTAAGTGTAAGTTGCTTTTCTCCAAAGTTCTTTATTTCAAACTTATTTCCTTGAATATTGTATTCATACTTACCATCTATAATAACTTTATCCTCTATAAATTCTATAGCTAAAGTTATTGTATCCATTACTTCACTATTAGAATATATTCTAACTTTTCTAGGTGAATGAATAATTGTATCTCCATCCAAAGTATGAATTGTTATTGTATTTCTAGAAGTAACAAGTGATTTTATCTTACCATCTTCATAAAAATTGACAGAATTTTCATCTCCATGAATTCCTATGGCATTCATATCATAGGCTTCTATATCTCCAATAGGCGTATTTATAGTAGTTGGTCTAAAAGACTCACAAGATTTGAGTTTACCACTTTCATATAAGGAAAATCCTATTCTACCTATAATATTATAATCTCCTATGTTCAGATTAACTCTTTCCTTAGGCCACAATGTAATACTTTTTAGTTCTTCAGTTTTATAAAAATGAAGGGATATAGCTTTAGTTTCAAAAGATGCAAACTCAAAATCAAATTTATATGGTTTTGCTAAATCATATTCATCTTCCTCTGACCAATATCCAGATAACTTACCATCTAGTAAAAATAATCTATTAATCGGACCATCTTCATAAAATGTGATTTTTTCTACTTCAAATACTCCTATTTTAGTTGTGATAGAAGTTGACTCATTTAATCCAATACTTCTTATATTTCCACTTTTATAAACTTTCACTGATGGAAATTCCTTTCTTCTTACATCTGGAAATTCATATGAAGGTATTAGCTTGTACCCTAAAATATCAAGCTCACTTTCTTCTTCTACTCTATATTCTTCACATTCACCAGTAGAATAACAACCAGCAAGAAATGCATTATTTAAAGTTCCATATTTAATTTCAATTGTTTTCATATTTTCTCCCCCTATTCCTATAAGACTTGTCATATTTTTTCTATAATTACATTATATTCATTTCTTTTAATTTCATCAACCTTTAATGTTATTTGCCCTTTATCTTTTTCTTTTATGATCCAAGGTGGTACATGACAACAATGTATTTCTATTTTTTTAACATCCTCTTTCTCTAAATATGGAATTATCACCTTTTTAGATGACATCTCTGGCTTTAATATCTCTAATTCTATTAAATCTATTAAGAAATATCCCTCTCCAAGTTTTTTTGCAATTTCTTCTTCATTGTCCTCTCTTTCTTCTTCATCTTTTTCTTTTATTATAATATCATCTAAAAAGTTTAATGGATTTCCTGCTAATTCCCAAACACTAAAATCTTCTGCATAAAATACACTGTATGGAATTCCAAAGGCTTTATTTACTATAACAATTTTGCAATCATCCATTTGCTTTGCTAAATTCATATACTCTTCTCTTACTTCTTTTATCCCTTTTCCACTACTTGTCCTTTCTACTAATATTTCTTTTTTTACCTTCCATGAATCTTCTTCCTCAACAAAAATTTTCACACACTTTGCTTCTGTAAACGAACTTATCTCTTTTTTTTCATCAAGAAATACTGCTATTTCATTCATAATATCACTCCTCTTTAAATTTCTAATTTTAGATAACAAAAAAGACACAGTAAAAATCACTGCATCTTTGCACCTAAAATCTTATATTAATTTTATATTATATTATTATCTAAGTTTTAGCAAGTATTTTACCAATATCTTTTAAATCATATCCTCCTAAACCCTCAATTTCTTTTTTAAAGTCTTCACTTTGTATGGTATTTATGATTAGTTTAAATATTGGATATTTTAAATCTGATTCTTTTATAATCAAGTCATATCTTTCTTGTTGAAGTGGTATAAAATCAATGCCATCTACTTGAGATGCTACCTTTTCATTTCCTATTCCAACATCACCTTCACCTCTAGCAATACTTCTTGCCACAGCAAAATGAGATTGTTTTTCTATATTATATCCATTTAGTTGTTCTCTAGGTATATTGTTTACTCTTAATTTTTCATCCAGCAAAATTCTTATTCCAGAACCCTTCTCTCTATTTATCATAGATATATTTTGCTTAATTAAATCTTTCCATGTATTTATTTTGTATGGATTTCCTTTAGCTACATAAAAACCAACATTTCTATAAGCTAAATTTATAAGCAAACATGATATTCCTGGAAGCATTTTTTTAACAAAAGCAGTATTATATTCATTAGTATCCCCATCCCATAAATGTGAAGACGAAACAGAAATTTTATCATTATATAAATCATAAAGACTTGCATAACTTCCAGCATTAGATCGTAATACTCTTATATCATAAGTTTTTTCTTTAATATTTTCTGCTAAAATATCTAAAATTACATCTTGCCCTGATATTATAATATCATTTGGATTATCTAGTTTTTTCATATTGTTTAAAGTTTCTTCTTTTAAAATCTCCTCATTAGATATTTTAAATATACTACCATTATTACTTTTTATTGATTTTTGACTGTTTATATAATTTTCAACATCTTTTCTATCTATTCTAAGCTTTTTCCCCACTTTATATCCAGGTAATTCCCCTCTTTTCACTAATTCATATACAGTATTTTTAGTTATTTTTAATAATTCTGCAACTTCAAGTGCTGTTAGGGATTCTTCAATTTCCATAGAACTTCCCTCCTTATTTGACATAATCAATTCTAGCATTAATAAGTGAGAATTTCTAGCAGTTAAATAATCTATTTTAAAATATGATTTAGTTCTAACAATAGCTTATTTATATCATTATTTCTTATAAAATTCCACCCTATCCAATTTAACTTATAATTATTTTCCCTCAAGTACTTTAAATAGTCTATTGGATTTGGTAAAGATGCATTCTTGCATATATTTCTTACTTTTTCACTAATAAAATAATTCACTACATTTTCTAAATTCTTAGAAATTCCTCTTTGAACTAACAAAGTAACAGGACTTATAATTGCTCCTTCTTCTGGCCATACAACTTTGACATTTTTATTATTTTTAAGAAGCTTTGCATAAAAGTAGGGTATAATACTTATTGTTGGTGAATCTTTTATTCCTTTTCCTGCATTCTTTACCATTTGAGCTGGATGTCCACCATAGCCCACAAGTTCACTTAATTTTATAATCCCCTCCATACCATAATCTTTATATATTGCTAGTAGTGTTGTTTCACAATATTTGCCTTTTTTCCCCCTTATAGCAATTTCATTTTTAAATGAACTATTTAAAAGCTCTTCCCATGACTTAGGTATATCTCTATTTTCTAATTTAGTTAAATCTACAACCATAACTAAATAATTTAACGCCATTATATAATAATTACCGTCTAAATCGCTCAAATCATTTTCAGTTAATTCTTCTTCTATACCTTTAACTTCTTTAAAATATTGTTCTTCTATTGCCTTGGTTCTAAAATCATTTCTATAAAAGCTATTAACTCCAGCGCTTATAATAATCTTTGGTAACTCTTCTTTAAGCGGAATATGTGAAGATTCGTCCATCCACATAACTTCATAATTAGCATTACCTTCTACAAGATATTTAAAATCACATTTAGTTCCTAAATTATTTATCATATCATCAAAGCCAGTTTCTACTGGCACTTTAATAGGACATGGTAATAATCCAAGAACATCGTATTCAGATTTATCAATAATATTTTTCATCTTAATCCTCCCTTGCAAAATATTCTTCCATATTCCAATCTATTATTTTCCCACTTCTTAATGCATTTCTAAGTTCTAACATCTTATTGTCGATTTTCTTCATTATCTTAAGATTATCTCTTTCCTTTGCATCTGTTATAATCACTTTACTCACTGCACCGTTTCTTATTATTATTCTCTTATCTCCGAGTAATGCTAATATAGGATCATGAGTAGATACGAAAACTATTTTTCCTTCTTTAACCAATAATTCTAAAGCTCTACTTCTATCTACACCTGCATTTTCGATTTCATCAATAAGGACTATTGGCGAAATACTTAAAAATGCTGTATCCGCAATCATTAATGCTCTAGATTGTCCACCACTTAATTGAGTTATAGGCACATCACTAGTAAATTTTTCTCCTGCAAGTTCATTAGCATACTTTATTATTTTTTCTGTAATCTCTTTAAGTTCTCTAACATTTCTGCTTTTAGCATGCATTCTTATAAAATCTTCAACTGATACATCCATTACAAAATTCATATTTTGAGAAAGCTGAGCAACTAATTTATTTGCATTTAAATTTTCCCCATTTATTTTTATAATTCTTCCTGTAGGCGTATCCCCTTTCGCCATACATTCTATATCTTCAAGCAATCTACTTTTACCTGACCCTGTGGGTCCAACTATAGAAATTATTTCACCTACATTAATTATTAACTCAATATCTTCTGGTTCTCCATTTTTATCATGCCCACCTAAAATAGTTATAGCTTTAATAATTGTATTCTCTGTTTCAATTATTTCATTATTTTTATCTAATGAATAACTTGTTAAAATGCTGGAATTACTTTTAATCTCTTGAAAATTAATTTTTTTTGCATTTCCTGTTTGATAATCTTCTCCTATTATTGTTTCTCCAAGACAATATGAACATAACGCTGATGGCATTGTAAATCGAAGTTTTTTCCCTTCAAGACTTTCTATTGATTTTGCTTCCTTTAAACTTAAGCTTAATTCATAGGCTCCTTGTCCAGTGAGTCCATTCACATATAGTATTTTTGCTTTTGTATTTGCCTCTTTTACCATAAAAGTAAATACTTCTCTTTCTGCTTGAGAAATTATATCACCTTTTGTAATCACTATTATGTCTGCAAATTTCAACATTGGTCCTATTTTTTTAGGGGTATTTATTCCTGAAAGACTATCAATTACACATACAGCTAAAACATCTTTTATATGAGGCGAACATCTATTGCATAATCCAGCACTTTCACTTATTAATAAATCTAATCCCTTTTCTACTCCATATTTAACACAATCATCAATATTACTAATATAAAAATGATCTGGACAGAGATTTCCTGATAGTCCAACCATAACTTCAACTCCAGCTTTTTTATAAAGCACATCATCATATGTTGTAAGGCAATCAAATTTTATTACACCAAATTTACTTTCTATACCTTTTAAACAATCAATAATCTTTAAAATTACAGAAGTTTTACCAGAAGATGGTGGTCCAGAAAATGTAACAAATTTCAAATCACTTCCTCCAATACTATTTCCTATTATTATCCATAGTCCTTCTAAAGAGTGAACACTACTATTCCAAAAATAAATTAAAGAATCTTTATTCCTTTAATTATCAATTTTTTTATTGTACTATATGTATAATATTAACTCTCACTGAATATTATTTCAACCATCAAAAAAAATCTCAATGTGATTAAATACTTTTGTATTTTCCTCTTTTCGAATTCCAAAACCTAACATAACACAACTAAACATAATCATTTCAGAAAGCAACTATATTAAAACATGTTTTATAAAGGTTTTTTAACAAAATTATTATTTTTCATTAATTTATTGCATTTACATAAAATTAATGTTAATATATAAAACATAGTTAAACATAACTAAATGCAACTATTAATTTGAAATTATAAACATCAAGTCTTATTTATGAAAATTGTATTTTATATGATAACTATTGAATTAAAAATTTAAAATTGATATGTGAATTATAAACTAACTTTTAATTATGATTTAATATGATTAAGTATGCAAAAAAAGAATATCTCAAATTAAATTCAAGACATTCTCTTCATAATATATATTGTAGTAGTAAATTAAGCCATTACCATAACTGATGTAGATTTAATTATTGCAGTAGCTTCCGACCCTACTGTTAATTCTAATTCTTTTACAGCATCCATAGAAATAGTTGAAGAAATAACAGTATCTTTAGCAATTTCTATTTTTACTACTGCATTTACTGCACCTTCTTTTATTTCAATAACTTTTCCGACAAATTGATTTCTAGCACTTAATTTCATTATTTTTTCCTCCTAATTTTAAATATAATTACTATGTAAATTAAGCCATTATCATAACTGATGTAGCTTTAACTACTGCTGTAGCTTCTGATCCTATTGTTAATCCCAATTCTTTTACAGCATCCATAGAAATAGTTGAAGAAATAACAATATCTTTAGCAATTTCTATTTTTACTATTGCATTTACTGCACCTTCTTTTATTTCAATAACTTTTCCAACAAATTGATTTCTAGCACTTAATTTCATTATTTTTTCCTCCTTAATTTAAATATAATCAATACTGATTGTATTTATTATACAATGTCATAATATAAATGTAAACTATAATCTTAGACATTATTCTCTTTAAATGTTAAAATATGAAAATTTATTTTCATTCACTTTTGTTATTTGATAATATTTTATCATTTTTTTAATATTATCAAATAACACACAAAAATCTTTATAAGCAACAACCTCTTTTTATTGTTTTTCCATCAACAGCATAAAAAATCCGTAATAAAAATAAGTATACTGAAAATTTGTGCATTTTAATTTGTATTAACAATTATTACAGCCTCCGCATTCATAGCTGGCATCAGCCTCTATATTTTTAATTTTTTGTGCTTTTTTAAAAAGGAATTAATGTAATATAGTCGTATCTTTGACTTCCTAGTAATTTAATTCTTCAAGACATTTTCAACAAAACACAACATAACTATATTAAGTATAATCATATTCAAACATGATTTATCAAGATGTTTTGACATAATCCTTATTTTTGTATTGATATATTGCTTTTATTTTAAATTAATGCTAATATAAATGCTAATATAATAAAAATGTTGATAAAAACCAACTAAACATTACTAAACATAACTATTAATTTAAAATAATGAATGTGAGGTTTTATGTATGAAAAAGAAAATTGTATTTTCCACTTTAATAACGTTAATGTTATCTGTATTAATTATTTCTTGTAGTGCTCAAAAGGATTCATCTTCTGCACAAAAAGATACTACCTCAACTGAACCTTCAGTAGAACTAAATATTTCTGCAGCTGCTAGTTTAAAAGAAGCAATGGCAGACATACAAACTGAATTTAAAAAAGTTAAACCAAATGTAACCTTAACTGTTAATTTCGGTGCATCAGGTTCCCTTCAACAACAAATAGAACAAGGGGCTCCTTGTGATATATTCATTTCAGCTGGTCAAAGCCAAATGAAAGCATTAGATGACAAGTCTTTGCTTCTTGAGAATACTAAAAAAGATTTAGTTAAAAATGATTTAGTTTTAGTTGGACCTAAAGACTCTACTTTAACTGGACTTTCTGATTTAACAAGCGACAAAGTTAAAAAAATTGCAGTTGGAGAACCTAAAAGCGTTCCAGCTGGACAATATGCTGATGAAGTTTTCCAAAACCTTGGTATTAAAGATACTGTATCATCAAAGCTTGTCTTTGCTAAGGATGTAAAAGAAGTACTAGCTTGGTCCGCTTCTGGAAATGCCGAAGTTGGATTTGTATATAAAAGTGATGCTTTAAGTAGTAGTGATGTTAAGATTATTGAAACAATAGCTGATGATAAACACTCACCTATAACATATCCTATAGGCGTAATTAAATCTAGTAAAAATCCAGATGTTGCAAAAGCATTTGAAGATTTCTTATTTAGTGATACTTGCAAAACCATATTTGAAAAATATGGTTATGGAATAGCTTAATAGGTATACACTTTAAGTTTTAATACAAAATTGCCAATTTACAATTTATTATATGTTAATTTGTAAATTGGCAATTTTATTTTAGGCACAATCAAATAAATAACAAGTCCATTTGCCAGCCTATTTTCCATCATGCTGCGTCGGCAAATTGACCTAATAGGCCCGCTATGAGGGCAATTCGTCTCCTTGCCTGATGAAAAATATTCATGGCAACTTTGGACCTGTTATTTATTTTCATGTGCCTTATAATAATTTTGAAGGAGGAATTAATATGGATTTTGCACCTTTATGGATTTCTATAAAAACTGCCACTGTAGCAACAATAATAACATTCTTTTTCGGTATTATAATATCTTATTGGATGTCAAATTTCAAAGGAAAATCTAAAGGAATAATTGATGGACTATTTACTTTACCTTTAATTCTTCCCCCAACTGTTGTAGGTTTCTTTTTATTACTCATGTGTGGGAAAAATGGTCCTGTAGGTAAACTATTAGAACTTTTTAATACGTCTTTAATTTTCAGTTGGACTGCTACAGTACTTGCAGCTATAGTAGTTTCTTTTCCAATGATGTATAGAACTACACGTTCTGCTTTTGAACAAATAGATATTAATATCCTTTCTGCTGCTAGAACTCTTGGTCTTAGCGAATTTAAAATCTTTTATAAAATTGCTATTCCTTTAGCCATGCCAGGTATTATAGGTGGACTAGTTCTATCTTTTGCAAGAGCTATAGGTGAGTTTGGCGCAACATTAATGCTAGCTGGAAATATTCCAGGCAGAACCCAAACCATGCCTCTTGCTATCTTTTTTGCTGCTGAAGGTGGAGATATGCAAAAAGCCATGCTTTGGGTTGCTATAATTGTTACTTTATCATTAGTATTAATTTTAATATTAAACTACTGGTCAGAAATTCAACTTAAACTCATGGGAAGGAGGACTAAATAATGTCGTTATATGTAAATATAGAAAAACATCTTCCCTCTCTTGATTTAAAGATTAATTTTGAACATAAAAGTGGTGTTTTAGGGTTTTTAGGAGCATCTGGTTCTGGTAAAAGTATGAGCTTAAAATGCATATCTGGTTTAGTTACCCCTTCTAATGGGAAAATAATTGCAAATGATAAAATTTTCTTTGATTCAGAGAAAGCAATTAGTTTAAGTCCTCAAAAAAGAAGGATAGGTTATCTTTTTCAAAATTATGCGTTATTCCCTAATATGAATATAATTGATAATATTGAAATAGGTATTTCTGAAATGAAAAAAGAACAAAAAAGATCCTTAAGTAAAGAATATGTAGAGAGATTAGGTCTTGGAGGACTTGAAAAACATTATCCTTGGCAATTGTCTGGAGGACAACAGCAAAGAGTAGCTTTAGCTAGAGCACTTATAACCTCTCCAGATATTTTACTTCTAGATGAGCCATTTTCTGCTTTAGATCAACACTTAAGAAATAATTTAGAAAAAGAATTAATGTCTATAGTAAAAGATTATAGTGGTAATGTCATTTTTGTTACTCATGATATAGCTGAAGCTTACAGAGTTTGTGATGATATAATTGTTTATGAAAATGGCGTATCTTTAGAAAAAAGAGAAAAGAAAGATTTATTTAAATTTCCTAAAACCCTTTCTGAAGCAACTTTAACAGGTTGTAAAAACATATCAAAGGCTAAAAAGACTGGTAAATATACTATTTATGCTGAGAATTGGGGCCATGAGTATATTGTTAATGATAAAGTTCCTGAAAATATTCAATATATTTGTATAAGAGCACATAATATAGAAATATGTAAAGATAGTGAAAAGCTTAACACTTTCCCTTATATAATTGATAATATTGTAGATAATCCATTTGAATTTACTATTTATATGAAAAATAATACCAATCCTCTAGCTAATATAGTAGAATTTAAAATTGAAAAAAAGAATATGAATTTTTCTTTAAATGATATCGTCTATTTAACTTTTTCAAAAAATAATTTATTTTACTTTTAATCTATTATTTTATCATACATATTCAAAGTATATTCTTTAAAATACTAATTTTTATTGTTCTAAATATATTATTACTTAACAAATTCATATTATGCAATATATATTAGCATAAGGAAAAGCTATAGAAAATCCTAAAATCAAGACTTTTCTATAACTTTTCCTTATGTTAAATTTAAACTACTACAATATCATCGCCAGCTTTGATATAGCCATCTTCTAGCACCTTTGCAAATATTCCTTCTCTTGGCATTACGCAATCTCCTACCAATTTTCTAATTTCGCAACCCAAATGACATTCCTTTCCTATCTGGGTAACTTCTAATATAACATCTCCAATTTTAAGCTTTGTTCCTACAGGAAGTTCATACAAAATTATTCCCTCAGTAGTAATATTTTCAGCAAACTTTCCTGGAGTAAGTCCTTCAACTCCTGATGCCTTCATTTTGTCAATGCTCTCAGTTCCAAGCAAACTCACCTGTCTATGCCAATCTCCTGCATGGGCATCACCCTCAAGACCATGATTAACTTTAAAAAATCCCTTTTCTATAGGATGTTTTACCTCACCTTTTTTCTCACTTATATTTACTGCAATAACCTTAATCATCATAATCCCTCCCTTTCAAATGTACCTGATTTTCCTCCACTTTTTTTTACAAGCATAATATTGTTTATAACCATTTTCCTATCGATAGCCTTACACATATCATATATAGTTAATGCTGCAGTGGATACTGCTGTAAGTGCTTCCATCTCAATGCCTGTCTTTCCCACTGTCTTAGTAGTTGCGGTTATTTCAATTTTAGTATTTTCAAAGTCAATTCGAAAGCTTATATCACAGCCAGATATCATTATAGGATGGCACATAGGTATTATTTGCGGAGTATTTTTAGCACCCATTATCCCTCCTACCTGAGCTACAGCTAGTACATCTCCTTTTGAAATAGTACCTTCTTTTATTCTTTCAAGTGTTTCTCTTTTCATGGAAACTGATCCAATTGCTACTGCTTCCCTAGCAGTATCGCTCTTTTCAGATACATCCACCATTCTAGCTCTTCCTTCATCATTTATGTGCGTAAGTTCCATTACTTTATCCTCCTATCTGATACATCATCTTCGCACTTCTGCTCGCACTTTCCTCCTCAAGATGATGTTCAAGTGGTTTGTTAAAAATTGCCGATTTTAATTCATTTGTAAGCATCTCTTCGTTATTTAGGTATTCCCTAAGGTTTATTTCTTCTTTCGAATGAAGACATGGTTTAATTGTTCCTGTAGATGTAAGCCTTATCTTATTACAATCTGGACAAAATTTGCAGCTTATTGGACTAATGAAACCAATTGTTCCTTTTGAGCCTTGAACCTTGTACAATTGAGCAGTACTATTTTTTTCAGTTTCTATTTGAGTTAACTCAGGATGCTGATTTAAAAGCTCCGCAAAGCTTACTTTACTTTCTTCATATAATTTAATACTTTCTCCTATTGGCATAAGTTCAATAAATCTTATTTCTACTGGTATTTCTTTTATTAAATTTAAAAAATCATTAAACTCTGTATCATTAATGCCTTTCATTAAAACTGTATTTATTTTTACAGGTTTTAACCCAAGAGTTAAGCACTTATCAATACTTTCCATTACTTTATCTAGATTACCTATTCTTGTAATACTTCTAAATTTATCTTTATCTAAAGTATCAAGACTTATGTTAACCCTTTTAAGTCCAGCCTTTTTTAAATCCTCTGCCATATCAGATAGCAAAATACCATTTGTAGTTATTGCAATATCATCTATTACTTGTAATCTAGAAGTTTCATATATTAATCTATCTATATTTTTCATTACTAGTGGTTCTCCACCTGTATATCTTATCTTATTAATACCTAGTGAGGCAGCTACCTTTACAATTTTAAAAATCCCTTCAAAACGAAGAATATCCTCATGTCTTAAACTTTGTACGCCTTCTTCTGGCATACAATAAATACATCTTAAATTACATCTGTCAGTTACTGATACTCTTAAGTAATTGATGTTTCTTCCTTGTTTATCTCTCATAAAGCTGCCTCCTACAATTCAATTATTCGCCATATATCTTTATAATCATAGCCCCCAATTTTATCAAGCCCGCCTCCAAATTCATCAGTTTTAATTACCTTAATAAATTTTATATGAAGCTCCATAAGTTTTTTTACTTATGAATATTGTAAATTAATTAATTCTTTTTCTATTTCCTGCCTTTCCCTTTCATCTGGCACAATTTTATAGAAACTTATGCTATAATCCTCATCTCCTAATTCATGTCTTATTGCAGGACCCGTCTCATCTACTCTTTCACCTATAGAACCTTTATCACTTATAGGTTAATATTGTAGTTTTTATCATACTTATCACGACCTTTTACATAATAGTTTTCTTTTTTTCATCCCATTACTTACCTCAACATTATCTATAATACCAGTAAATTCTAAAAAAATATTATTATTTTTTATTACTGGATCTAAATATTTATCTTTCTTAATTAAATTTTCAATATCAATAAATTTCACAGGAATTTCTTTATTTACAGGCTTTACGCTTAAACTAAGTATTATTTTTTCTCCTTCCTTAATAACAGCTCTGTAATCTAGAACATTATCAATTCGAAACATAATTTCATCAAGCATTCCTATTGAAATAAAACTTCCATCCTTAAAGCTTAAATTTTCAGACAATCTTCCTCTTACATAATCCATTCTTCTAAATACATCACTACACGAGCAGCTCTTTGGCAAAAACCTAGCTATATCTCCAGTCCTGTATCTTATAAGTGGCATGCCTTCTCTCCTAAATGTTGTAAAAACAACCTCTCCATAGTTACCTTCAGTAACATTTTTCCCAGTTAATGGATCAATAATTTCAATATACAAATCTACATCTCTCATATGGTAACCGTTAAGAGCACTACATTCCACTCCACCTCCATATCCCATTTCAGTCATACCATAATGAGTAAAAACAGAACAATTAAAAGCCTTGCTAGCAGCACTACATATTGCTCTTGGAACATAATCCGCACTCAAAAGAATGCTTTTTAATTTTAAATTTTTATACCTTGCATCAGTATTTTTAAGCTTTGCAAGGTAAAATATTTGTGTTGGTAAACCTACAATACAATCAATCTGCTTTAATTTCAATGTTTCCAAGGCATCCCAAATATCAAATACAGGTCCATATATAATTCCTTCACACCCTGCTTCATCAAGACCTTTTTTCAAAAGAAGTCCTATGCTTGAAGGACTGCTTCCAGGCATTAGTATAAGTACACTTTGACCTAAACTCACAATATTTTGCATACCATACCGAAAAAATTCCATAGTGGCTTTAAGATCGTTTTCAGTAAAGAAAATTCTTTTACAAATTCCTGTGGTTCCTGAGGTATTTATTGTTACAATCCTCGATATCTGATCAAGAGCTGCACATAAAAAGTTTTTTGGATTATTACTTAAATCCTCTGAAGTTGTAAAAGGTACCCTTTTAAAATCTTCGAAATCCTTAACATCCTCACTTTGGATATCTTTTAATACTTCTTTGTAGAACTTACTCTTCTTAGCAGTATTTATGGTCTTTCTAATTTCATTTAATTGATATAATTTTAAAACTTCTAAAGAAAGCTCTTTTTGTTTAGTTTCTATTAAAATTCTATCTTCCATCCATTTTTCATACATATTTTTAATCATTTTTACACTCCAGTAATCTTAATCCATTTATAAGCTATTTAAATTAATACCTTCAACAAAGAAATTGTTTTCCTTAAATGTTATAATGTTAATGCATCCGTAATTTTGTTTTATATCAAACATATACGTTAAATCTATATTTAAGAGGCTACAAAGTAGTGCTCTTATAAAACCTGCATGACTACAAATAGCAATATTCCCCTTAGTTGAATTAATTATATATTTAAAAACAGTTATTGCTCTCTTTTGACATTGACTGAAGGATTCACCATTTTTTATCGTAAACTCTGCTATATTTTCTCCTCTGTTTTTATAATCTTCAGCATACTTATTTTTAACTTCATCAAAAGTTAATCCATCCCACTCTCCCATATTTATTTCTCTCAATTGTTCTAAAAAAGTTACTTTTCTTTCTTTAAAAACTATATTTACTGTGTTTTTACACCTATTTAAATCACTACTGAAAATACTGTCTATTACTATTCTATGCTTTTCAAAAATGCTAGCTAAGTACTTTGCCTGATCTTTTCCATCATTAGAAAGCTTACAATCTGTATGTCCTAAATATCTTTTTTCTTTACCATATTCAGTTTCTCCATGCCTTAAAAGAAAAATATACCTTTTCATAACTTACCACCTCAAATTTTCCAAGCTGTTTTCAAGTATGTTTTCAATATTTTGCTTTATGATATTTGCATGTGCATATCTTTTGTTCACATTTTTCAATATATCAGGTGAATATTCATACCTCTTAAAAGCCTCTTCAAATCTTTCATTTAGGGTAACTAATTCAGTTCCTTTTATAAGTTTATCACAAATATAAACTATTTCCTTTTCACCAATTTTACAAAAAGTTTTTAAATCAGTGTGTTGACCTATAATTTCACTCAAGCATTTATATCCAAACCTCTGAACAATTTTTGCTCCTTCTTCTGCATGAGCTTTTTTCCCCTTAGCTACATCATGAAGCATTGAACCTGCTTGTACAGCATTTATATTTAAATTGTATCCCTTTTCTTTAAGCAAAATTGCTATTTTTTTTGAAAATTCACCTACACTTATCATATGCTTAATTGTCTCTTGTTTAACCTTGCACAATCTTAGTATTTCCAAACATTCCTCATAATCTGGAAAAGGTTCTTTTAATATATGCTCATAAAGAACCTTAAAATCTTCCTTAGTATCCATATCAAGTAAAATACCTCTGTCAGCTATTTCTTCATAATACCACCGTTCTTTATGCTCATTTAAAATTTCTCTTAATCCACCTTCAGGATTTTTTGTTAATATCTCTTCCACTAATGAACAGGATACTAATGTAGGATGTCCCTTTTTCTCATTAAACACTGGAAATAAAATACCTTCTTGTATTTTCTCATAACTTTCTATCATTTTATCAATTGTGTGTACTTTCACAGATGAAATATCTACAGGTAATAGAAAAAAAGCTTCTGTATTTTTTGAAAGTACTTCTACTCCAGCTTTTATTGATGAAAACATACCTTCACTATATTTATTATTTAATACAGTTCTAATATCATCTTTTAAATTTTCTTGAACTCTATCATTTAGATAGCCTGTAACTACAATGATGTCCTTAATTCCACAATGCTTAAAAAGGTCTATACATCTTTGAAGCGAATTTTTTCCACCTAAATCCATAAGAGGTTTGAAGTCACCCATCCTTGAAGAATAACCCGCTGCAAGGATTATTGCAGCATAAGTTTTCATTTCATCCTCTCTCTTCTCACCTTAATCAGCTCAGCTGCAATACTGACTGCAATTTCTTCAGGTGTTTCAGCACCAATCTCAAGACCTATTGGATTATGAACTTTATTAAAATCATCAAGTGTAAATCCTTCCTGTTTAAGAGCTTCATAAACAATATCTCGCTTTCTTCTGCTTCCTATCATGCCAATATAATATGCATCCGTCTTTAAAGACTGCTTTAAAGTAGTCAAGTCAAACATATGTCCTCTTGTTACTATTACAATATAACTATCCTTATCTATTGGTAATTGTTTAAAACATCCTCCAAAAGCATCAGGAATGATTATCTCATCCGTTGTTGGGAACCTCTCGCTATTTGCAAATTCTGCCCTATCATCTACTACTGTAACCATAAAATCAATCTTCTTTGCTAGTTCAGCAAGTTTTTGAGAAACATGCCCCGCACCAATGATATATAATCTTCCCAAATTGCATATAGGTTCAATGAGCACATTTGCGTTTTCCTCCTTAAGAAGAATCAAATCTCTATACCGTATAGTATCTGAGTATTTATCAATAACTTCCTTTTCAATAGAATTTGATTTATAAATTATTTTACCATCTTTGTATAAATAATTTATCTTATTGCCATCATAAAAAAACTTTCTAACGATAGAAGCCTTTTCTCCATTTTGAAAGCACTTAACTACTTCTTCATATAATTTAGTATTTATAACATTTTCTGCATCTACATATTCCATTAGAATACTCACATTACCACCACATGCCATTCCAATGCCTTTATTATCAGTTTCTTGCAATTTATACCCCTTCAGTATTGTCGTTTTTGTCTCAAATATTTCTATCCCATGCTGGATTACTAATGCCTCAATTTTTCCTCCACCAACTGTTCCAATAATGGAACCATTTTTTCTAATTATCATTCTGGCTCCTGTTGTTCTCGGTGCTGAACCTTGACTATCAAAAATTGAAGCAAGCACAAAATTCTCACCACATTTTAGAAGTTCTAACCTCTCCTCATAAAATTCTTTCATGATAAATCCTCCCTATCTATATAGATTCTAATAATGGTTTTATAATTATTAATCCATATATACGTATCCAAGTGACGTTTGAATCTAAAAATTTAATTGCAATATATATGTTTTTTTGATAAATATCAACTATCTATATAACCTCTTTTGGTTAATAGCAGTAATATTATAAGCACAAAATGGAATTAAATTTCCCTCTTTACTAACCACATGAATACAGCAATCTTTTAATCTCTCTGTATCTAAATTCCAAGCATCTTGAAAGGCCATACCAGATATACTGAAAAAACCATTTTTTATTTTTTGAGCCAATTCTTCAAATGAATTTTTTTTAGGGATATATTTATTTATTTTTACTCCAGACCAATTTCTCTCGACAAATTTTACAGCTTTAAATGATCCCTCCCTGCCATTTTCTACACTACAGCAATTATTCTTTTTACTTACAGAAATAAGCTTATCATCTACATATGCATAATTCGCATGAAAAGAGCATCTTGCATTTTCACAACCTGATGGGCCAAAATCTGAAAGCTTAATTTTATTATCGCTCTGTTCTACTATTTTGCTCATAACTTCTGGAAGAGTAATTCTATCATTATCTTCAGGAATCTTAGGTATTCTGCCAAAATAGCTTACTGGTTGAAAATGTACGCCTCTTACAGTTGGTGCATTTTTTAGTCCAAGTTTTATAATCTCCCCAAGGAGGTTAGCATTTATATTAGGTACTACTGTACATACAAGAATTACACCAATGCCTAATTTCGCACTATTTTCTATAACCTTTAATTTATCCTGTATTATATCTCTGCCTCTAAGCTTTGTAATTGCAGATCCACTTAAACCATCAAATTGCAAAAAAATAGATTTCAATCCTGCTTCCTTTAATTTTGCATAATAATTATAATCTGTAAGTTTAATACCATTTGTGTTTAGCTGAATAAATTTAAAACCCTTATTTGAAGCCATAGAAATAATCTCATGAAGATCTTCTCTTATAGTAGGTTCGCCTCCAGAGATTTGAAGATTATAAGGTCCTCCTGCTTCTAGAATTCTTCTATACCACATTTCTATAGTTTCCATATCTGGATCATCTTCATTACCATGTGCATCTGCAAAACAAAATTCACAATTTAAATTACACCTTGAAGTCACTTCAATGAGTACTGTACAAGTATGTTGACGATGCTCACTGCAAAGCCCACAATCGTGAGGGCAACCTTTGGAAACCTTTGTATATGGCATTTTAGGATAAGCTGGACTTTTAGGTCTTACCCAAGCTTCATAGTCTGGCTTCCCCCTCCAAATCACAGTCTCAAAAATCCCATGTTCTTCGCATTTCTTAGTTAAATATAAATCAGTACCTTTTTTTACTACTGTTGCATTAACTATATTTAAACAAACAGGACAAATACTTTGCGTCTCTTTTATTCCCTCTTCCACTTTTCTTATCCTCTCATTCTTTCATATAACTATACTCGTTTAATTTACCTACTCGTTTCATTCCTCTATATAATTATACTCTTTCAATTTGCCTATTCCTTTAATTCTATATAACTATATTCTTTCAAGATTTCATTAATTTTATTGTAGGATTTTTGCATTGTATTACCGCATTTTATTGGGTAGGCTTCTTTATCATTAATGTCATTAAGCACATCTACAGTTATCATATCAACACATTCCGTACTTTCAAATTCCTCTTCAAACCACTGAATAAATTTTTGAATCATCTTTTTTAAATTGTCATCTCTAATTTCAATATCTACACCTTTCCCTGCATAAAGCCCAAATAGACATGCTCCTCCAGTTATAATTCCACAGGTTTTTCCAGTATTGCCCACACCTGCACAGAGCCCAGCCATAGCCTTTACTAATTGAACATTTTCCATACCATTGCTTTCAAGATGCATGATAATTAATATCTGACTACAACAATACCCTGAATTTGTCAATTTAAACATTTTAAATGGATCTGCACCCATACTAATCCCTCCATTATTTTTTTTGAGCAATAAGTAAAAAATATCCTGGTTTACAAAGTGTAAGTTTTTTCTGAAAATCACCACAACTGATACAGGTTGCTATTTCCCAAAACGCTGACATTGAACCATATTTAAAAATTATTTTCACCATAAGTTGCTTCAATAAATCTGTCCAATCTTCAAAGCATATTATTTCAAAGCCTGAACTTATAATTGTCTCTTTTAAAATATCTATATTAAAAAGCCCCCTCATACAACTATTAACATTATGCTTTTGCACTTCTTCAAGGTATTCTGGTCTTCTTGCATACACATCTGAAACAATAAAATATCCTTTATCTTCTAGAACTCTATTGCTTTCCATTATTGTCTTTTTAAAGTCCTCCATAAGTGACATTGTACATTCAGCCATAACTCCCTTAAAAAATGTATTTTTATGAGGTAATTGTTCCCCTCTTCCAAACTCTATATTATGATTTCCATATTTCTCCTTGCCAAGTTCAAGTAATTTTAAGGAAGGATCAACCCCAAAAGCATTTAAATTATATAAGTTTTTAAGGCTTTCTACACTTACTCCCATACCACAACCTACATCAAGAATTTTATCATTGCGTTTAAAATCACATATTTTAATTGCTCTGTCAGTAAGGAACATTCCTCCTGGTCTTAGAGTATCCCCTGTTATCCCCCTCATATCTTTATTTTCATAAACTGAGCAACCTCTCATTTGTCCTCCAAGCTCTTTTCAACTTCAAGCATTTGACCAAATGCAAGTTCCTCTGTGATAAGAACATTTTTACAAACAGGGCACTCTAATAATTCTATTTCAAAATTTCCTCCAAGATATTCCGCTTTCACAGGTCCTTCTTCAAGTGGACCTCCGCACTTTGAACATAACCATTTACTTTTTTCACCATTATTATCTTGTTTCATAGTCATACCCCCGTTACATCCATTCTGTGGCTGTAAGCATTTATAATTTTAAATGTATCATCAACCTTTTCATACTCTACCCAAAAAGTTACATTTACTAGCCGTCTCCATGCAAGAATGTGTTTATTTTCAGGATTGAAAAAGCTATTATTGGTTTTTTCTGCATAGCCTATTACTTTTTTAACATCTATCTCAAGAATAAGTTCATCTTCCATTTTGTCTTTAAGCTCATCATCTATAACTATTTTTAAATCTTCATATTCATCTTTTATTTCCATTTTCTCACCCCACAAATCTCCAAGCAATTTTTTCTTGAGTTTGAGTCTATTTGCCCTTCTTCCAGACAAGGTAGGAACTTTCATATCTGAAACTTCAGCACTTCCATCTCCATATATAAGTTCTAAAATATGATAAGTCTTTTTGCCTCTTAAAACAAATAAATCTCTACACATTGCACAATAGGCAAGATAATCATTTTCAGAATCCTTTATTCGATTTTCAGTTACTTCCTTACTAAATTCTTTATTTGCAAAATAAACAAGTCCTCCAAAACCACAACACTTTGTAGTCTCTCTTGTAAACTGAGGTTCTTCAATTTTATAACCAAGACTTTTAGCGATATTTCTTATACTTTCATGAATGCTTTTCTCTTTTCTTGTAGTACATGCATCATGTACTGCTAGAATTTTACCATTTCCTAATTTCACATCAATTGGAAGGCCTTTTTCATCAAATATCTCCCAAAGAGACTTAATTTTTATGTTCTTTATATTCTCTCCTAAATTACTAAAACATGTAGAACATGCTGTTATAACAACAGGATTACATAACCTTTCCAAATTTGAGTATATCTTTTCTATGCTACTATTAAATTGTTCTTGCCTACCTGCCCAGTTAGCAGGTGCTCCACAACACCCTAAATATAGGCCAACTCCGCCATCAAGCTTTTCCATTAAATAATTATAAGTTTTAATAACATACTCTGGGTAACTTGCACTTAACTGACAGCCAGGGTAGAATACATAATTACTATTATTTTTATCAGGCTGATGTTTTATTAATTCAAAATACTTGCTATTAGTAAATTCCATGTCTTTCAACGCGAAATCATGGGCTGAGATTGGCATTTTATCTTTGGAAACCATACTTCTTCTAGTTTCTTTAATGATTTCTGCCATATTTATTGATTCAGGACAAACCTCACCACACAATCCACACTCCAAGCAAGAATTTATTGTTTTATTTGCATAATGATCTCCAAGAATAATACGCTCATTTTGATTTATAGTCCTTATATAAGCTTTTGGATCGAGCTTCTCTTTTTGAAGATGAATGCAAGCTTTAACACATTTATGACATTCACATTGAACACATCTTAAAGCTTCATTAATTGCTTCCTCCTTTGTGAAAGTAATATCTTCAGGTTCAATTCTTTGTAAAACTTTCTGATTTTCTGTATCAACCTTAAGTATACTTTTATAAGATCCTTCTTTTCCTCTTAGTGCAGTAAGAGATTTCTTTTGCACAAATCTATCAATGGACACTGCTGCACATCTTCCAGTATATACTGATTGTATAACTGATTCTTGTTTACTTACAATACTTCCACCTACAAAAACTTTTTCTATTTCTGTTTGTAAAGTAACTTCATTTATATTGAATTTTTCCATCCATACACCTGTACCGATAAAAACTGCATCATATTCTTCTGAAATATTTTCCAAATTTTTAGGAGTGACTTCATAATTTAATTTTATTTCTATGCCTAAGTCTTCAATTTTACTAATTTCTTCTTGTATTTGCTTCAGTTCTAATATTTGCTTTGAAACCTTTAAAAGTGAACCACCTACTTCGCTTTCTTTTTCAAAAATGTCAACACTATATCCTTTTTGATTAAGATCAGAAGCACAGGTAATTCCACTTATTCCACCACCAATAACTGCAATTTTTTTGTCAATTTTCGGAATAGGGAGTGTTTTTATTTTTACATGTCCTCCATAAATTACTGCTGCCTTTTCAAGTTCATGGATTGAAATTGCTTTCTCATCTACATTAGTTACACAAGAAACTTCACAGGGATGGTCACAAACTAATCCTATTATATTAGTAAAGGGCATTCTTTTTTTTAGTATTCTATATGCCTCTTCAAAATTTCCTTTTCTAATTTCTAAAATAATTCCTTTAACATCAACATGGATTGGGCATTCAGTATTACATGCAGGAGGATTATCATTTATACACCTCTCCTGTATTGAAAGAAGTTTTTCAAGATTCATATCCAATTCCTCCTAGTAAGGTATATTCAAAAAATACTAAGTTAGTATCCTAGTTTATGCTCTTTTAGATGCCTAATGTTTTAAAAGGAACCTAAAATGAATTTCTACCCTTTCACTTTAGGCTCCAATTTTAAAGTAAAAACTATTTCTTTAATTTCTTTAATCCATCAAGAACTCTTTCTGGATATGCTGGAAGGTGTGTTATTCTAACTCCGCAAGCATCATGAATTGCACTTATGATTGCTGAATGAGGAGCTGATAACGGCATTTCACCTGCACCTGATGCTCCATAAGGTCCAAGTGGTCTTGGAGTTTCTTGGTAAAGTAATGTTATATCATCTGTTACATCTTTAATCTGAGGAATTCCACAGCCAGTCAATGTAGTATGCTTTTTAATATCTTCAAAGTCTTCAGATAATGCAAGACCTATACCTTGAACAAGTCCTCCAAGTATCTGACCATCAACAACAAGTTTGTTTATAATAGTTCCTACATCTGATGCAATTGTTAACTTATCAACATGAGTTTTGCCAGTAGTTAAATCAACTTCTACTTCAGCAACTAAAACCCCATACATATAAGTTGGGAATGGATTACCCTGTCCTGTTTCAACATCACAAGCTGTACAAGGTGCAGTCCATTTACCATCATATTTTGTTGGTTTTCCTTCTGCAATCTGTTCATCATATGTCCTATATGTTCCATCAGCTTTTTTCAAGCCGTCAAGTAAATTTTCACAAGCGACTCTTGTTGCATTTCCTGTAAGAACGTTTGAACGGCTTCCACCTGCAGGTCCACTGTTTGGTGTAAAATTCATATCATTCAATATAAGTTTGATATTTTCTGGTTCATAACCAGCTTTTCTTAATGTTTCATGTGCCATAGTAAGTGTACCCATATCTGCACCTTGACCATGATCTTCCCATGAGTTACCAACAGTTACTCCATCTTCAGTAATCTCTGCCCATGCTTCTGAAGAATCTGCTCCATCAAGCCCACAACCATAAATAAGAAGTGATATACCAGAACCATATTTTTTGTCTACACTATTCTTATTCTTTTCTTTGGAAGTTTCCTTTGCTTTAGCGTAATATGGACGAATTTTATCTAACAAGCCTGGAATAGCATATACATCAGGTTTACAACCATTTGGAGTTACATCTCCTTCTCTTAGTGCATTATTGTATCTGAATTCAAGTGGATCTATATCCATCTTTATTGCTAACTCATCTACCATTTGTTCAGAAGCAAATAAACTTTGTGGTGAACCATAACCTCTGAAAGCTGCTCCCCATGCATGATTAGTAGCAACAGTTCTTCCAGCTCCTCTTATATTATCAATTTTGTAACCAGCACCCATGAATTGTGATCCCCTCATTGTAACAAGGTCACCAAATTCACAATATGGACCATGATCAACTGACCAATCTGTTTCCATTGCTTGTATTTTACCATCTTTATCAGCACCCATTTTTAAATGCATCCAAAATGGTGATCTTTTTCCAGTATAAGTAATTTGTTGATACATACTAAATTCAAGATATACAGGTTTTCCTGTATCAAGTGCAGCAACACCAAGTAATGCTTCAATTGTTGGACTGAATTTATAACCAAAAGTTCCACCTGCTGCATTTTGCACAAGTATTACCTTATCTAATGGAAGTCCAACACCTTCAGCAATCATAAGAGCATGGAAATGTAATGCAATGCTTTTTGAATGAACGATTAGCTTACCTGCTTCATCCAAATAAGCAAATCCTACATCTGGCTCTATTGGAAGATGAGGTTGTCTACCTACGTATAAATCATCTTCAACAACATAAGGCAATTGTTCCATTAAAGTCGAAGTATCTTCTCCCTTAATAACTTTTGTCTCAAAATATATATTAGGTGTTCCTGGATGAATTTCAATTGCATCTTCTGCCATAGCAGCTGGAGCACTCATGTATGCTGGTAATTCCTCAATTTCAACAACAACCTTTTTAGCTGCATCCTCTGCATGTGTAGGTGTATCTGCTAAAACCATTGCAATTGCATCACCAAATTGGAATATTTTCTTATCATTTAATATTGGTCTTTCAAGTCCATCACCTTTATTAGATGGGAATGCTAAACCATTAATTCTATTTGTTCCCTTTACATCTTTATAAGTTAAAACTCTATATACTCCAGGCATATTTTCAGCTTCAGATGTATTAATTGATATAATATTTGCATGAGAAACTGTAGCTTGAACAAGTTTTATATGGAGAGTATCTTCTGGAAGCGTTAAACCAAGGTCAGCGCCAAACTCCCATGTACCAGTTACCTTTGCACATGCAGAAGGTCTTATAGTTACACTACCTAATAAACTTGCACCTTCTGGAAGTTTTAGCCACAGTTGTTCTCTTGTAACTTCTCCCCTCATAAGTCTTGCAGCTTCCATTACTGCATCTACTAATGGTTTATACCCAGTACATCTACATACGTTTCTACATTTTTGGAACCAAGCTCTTACTTCCTCCCGTGTTGGATTATTATTTTCATCTAAAAGTGCCTTTGCACTTACTATAAAGCCAGGGGTACAGAATCCACATTGTGCTGCACCATGTATCATCCATGCAAATTGAACATCATGTAAATCATCTTGTGTTCCAATTCCTTCAACAGTTACAATTTCAACTTCATCAGGTACTCTTTTCATTTTAACTATGCATGATTTTACAACCTTACCATCCATTATTACATTGCAGGCACCACATTCACCTTTTCCGCAACCTACTTTAGTACCAGTAAGAAATAATTGCTTTCTTAAAACATCAGCAAGTGAAGTTTCTGGGTCTACGATGAGAGTTCTTTTAACACCATTAATTTTTAGCATTTTTTTTAACATTTCAATTCCCCCTTTTTTGTTTATTAGAAAGGCATAAGGCACTTGACACAAAATAGACTAGCATACTGACTTGTTATTTTTCGAATGTGCCTAACATCCTTATCACCATTTGCCAAAACTGCAGTTAGGAAAATTACAAACTTCACAATCAAGGCACATGCCTCCATGTCCGAGCTTTGTAATATCTTCTCTTTTTATCTTTTCTCCCGCTGCAATTCTTGGAAGTATAAGATCAAATACTGTTCTCTTGTTATACATGACACATCCAGGAAGTCCTAGGATAGGTACATCATTTTTATATGCGATTAAAAACATTGCTCCAGGAAGTACAGGTGCTCCATAGGAAATAATAGTTGCTCCAGCTTCCCTTATTCCAGCAGGCGTAACATCATCAGGGTCTACTGACATACCACCAGTGACAACAATCATTTCAGCTCCGCTTGCCAATAACTCATTTATTGCATCCTCAATCATACTCACACTATCAGAAACAAGGATTTGCTTTATAAATTTACTTCCTATTTCATCAATTTTATCTTTAATAACGGGTCCAAACTTGTCTGCTATTCTACCAGTATAAACTTCACTGCCAGTTGTAATTATTCCAACTTTCATAGTTTTTAATGGTTCTACCCAAATAATAGGTCCTTCTTCTTTACAAACTTTTTCAATTTGTTCAATTTTAACTTTGTCAATAAATAGAGGTATTATTCTTGTGCCTGCAACAACACTTCCTTTTTTTACTACAATATCAGTATGTAATGTAGCAATCATTGATTCATCTATTGTATTAATCTTTTCTAATATTGTATAATTCACCTTCAGTAAACCATTACACTTAGCTAATAATTTTACCTTTCCTTCAGAAGGTTCAGTAAAAAGAATACCCTTACCGGCTGCCGCCCTTGCCATCCTTTCTCCTGCTTCATTTTCATGAACTATTCCCTCCTGCATTTCCCAAACATAAATTTTTCTTTTTCCTATGTCTAACATTTTGGTTATATCTTCCTCAGTTATTACATGACCTTTCTTGAATGCAACTCCATGAAATTCTCCAGGAACAATTTGGGTTAAGTCATGACACAATACCATGCCTAATGCTTCTTCAACCGAAACAGACTTCATTTTGATTCCTCCTAACTGTCAATAAATGCCTTAGTAGAATATTGATTATTATTTAACGTTTCATATCCTTCTATGCATTAGAGCACCTTTTTAAATCAGCTTAAATAAAACCTACTTAAACATTATTTGATTATAATATATAATACAAGCAAGTTTTATGCCAACACAGAAATAATAAAAGTTTGGAAAGTTTGTTTTTTAATCCTTCATTTTCCTGGTCTTAATGGTAAATGTACAAAATCTTTGTATTTTAAATATATCAACTGTTCCATTTCGTTACAATTCGTTAAATAATCACTGTTCTACTTTGGAACAGTGATCAATTTTGGAACAATCTATGTCAAATTTTTCAATTTTTCTATATAAAGTGTTTCTTCCGATTTCTAATATATTAGCAGCTAAGGTCATGTTTCCTTTAACATCTTTTAAAACTTTAGTTATATGCTGTTTTTCCATCAATTCTAAACTAATATTTGTATTTAAATTAACTGTATTTTTTTTCACCTCATCAATTTTATCATTGAAGTTAATCTGAGGTTCTTCAGAATTTATCATTAGCTCGATTACATTTTCTAATTCCCTTACATTTCCGGGCCAGTCATAAGCTATAAGATATTTCATATATTCATCAGAAATATTAACACTATGTTTATTAAGCTTTTGAGCAGTTTTCTGCATATAATAATTTATGAATTCTGGTATATCTTCACTTCGTTCTCTAAGAGGTGGTAAATATATAGGTAAAACATTTAATCTGTAATAAAGATCTTTTCTAAAATTACCACTTTCTACTTCATTTTTCAGATTTTTATTTGTAGCTGCTATAATCCTTACATCAATAGGTGTTTCTATTGAACTTCCTATCCTAGTTATCACACCTGCTTCAATTACTCTTAATAATTTAACCTGCATATCAGTAGGCATTTCTCCTATTTCATCTAAGAAAACCGTACCTCCCTCAGCTATTTCAAATTTACCAGCATTACCTCCTTTTTTTGCTCCAGTAAATGCTCCATCCTCATAACCAAATAATTCCGATTCTATAAGTGTCCTTGGAATTGCACCACAATTTACTGCAATAAAAGGCTCATCTTTACGAATACTATAATTATGGATAGCTTGAGCAAAAACTTCCTTCCCTGTACCACTTTCTCCAGTTATTAATACTGTTGATTTACTATCTGCAATCTTTTTAGCATAAGCAACAATTTTCATAAATTTTTCATTTTTTCCGATAACTTGTTCAAATGTATATGTAGCCTGCCCACTTAATATTTTTCCAGAAAACTTTCTACTCTTTTTTAATTCATCAAGTATAATAGTAATTTCTTCAATGTTCATTTCTGAATCATATATTGGGTACAAGGTAAGAGTATATTGTAATTTATTAATTTTTGCATTAATATATATATCTTCATCAATAAAATTGTCCTTGACTTTAAGATGTTCAATTATTTCATCCCAGTTTTGAATAAAATCAGAAATTTTCATTTTTCTCTTTTCATGCTCTCTGCAACCAAACATTCTGGCTGCTTGTTTATTTAGGTTGGCAATATTTCCAATTAAATCGCAAGTCAAGATTCCTGAAGAAATTGAATTAAAGGTGGCTTCTAAACGTTTTTTTGAAATCTCAAGCATTAAATTATATTTGTTGATTTCAAGCATTCTTTCTATTGCATCTGCTGCAGCAACTACCATTCCTAGAGTATGTGGATGAGCATATCCTATATATCCAGTTAAGTCAATACTTCCAATAATATTTTCATTTTTATCCATAATAGGCGCCGCAGAACATGTCCATTTATGATATGCAGAAATAAAATGTTCCTTTCCAGAAATCTGAATCGGTATTTGTTCCGATATTACAAGACTCATTGCATTAGTTCCAATATGAGCTTCATCCATGTATGCGCCTGTAATCATTTTGAGCTTTGAAGCTTCATCTAATATTTTTTCATCTCCTATTACATTTAAGATGCAGCCTTCACTATCGCATAATACTGCAAAAAAACCAGATCCTTTCACAAAATTGTACAACCGATTCATGAAAGGGGCTGCCACTAGAATAAGCTCTTTATTTTTATTAAGTATATTCTGAAGTTCAAAATCATCTAATATCTTAGTGCTAAACAAATTTTTTGATAATATCCCTTTTGATATAGATCTCTTATGGGACTCTTTAACGTACTCTTCCATGCTATTTCATCCTTCTGCTACTATATTATTTCTTATTTCTATAAATCCTTAGTGATTTTATTAACTGATTAATTTTTTTAATAAAAAGATGATAGCAATCCCTTATTTAAAGGGTTTAACAATATTTCTGTAAGTCTAAAATCCGATTTATCTGCAAACCTTTTCTTATGCTATCTCTTCTATACTTAATAATCTAGGCTTATTATCTTCCTGAATTTTAATATATATTCTTGCCATTTTCATTTGCAGATTTTCTATTATTGTTTTTACTTTACATATAAAATAATAATCTCCTATCCCATTAGTAACTACTTCTATAGGATTAAAGTTCCATCCCTTTATTCCATCTAATGCTCTTTTTAATATTTTTTTCTCTTTTGATGTAACTCTGTGCATAATTTCCAATTCCCCATTTTCTTTTACCATGATATCAAACACCCTCTCTAATTACTATACTATCATTAGTTCTTGTCAGTTGTTTATCAATTATGTTAACCTTTACTTAATATATTATCACAAAAACAATAAATGGTACAGGATTTCCAATACCCTAAATAAGTTCTAATCTGTTTTATTGTATCACTGCTACTGTTTCATCTACCTTGTATCCATCTGGAGTAGTAGTATCTGTAAGCATAGCTCCACTAGAATATATTTTATATATTCTAGTGGAATATATAAAATATATTCTAGTGGAATATTAGCAACAACATAAAAATATTATTTATATACAAAAAAGATAGAACACATTATTGTCTCTATCTTTTCATTAAATAATATATTGCTTACTGCAATTATTTTGATATAGTATAACCCATTAAAAACCTATTTTCACTTTAAAGCATCCATACGACATATTAAATAAATTCCATCATCTAAGCTCTTGGATGTGTATGCATATAGATATAATTGATTTTATCATTGTTGATTATTTCATAATATGTGTCCATATATGTTAGGACTTGATTCCCAAGTAACTTTTGGACTGCTCTAACATTTGCTCCATTTTGAAGTAGATGCACGGCAAAGGAATGTCTAAACGTATTCAAATTAACATCCTTATCAATGCCCGCTTGTCTAGCATATTCTTTGACAATTCTCCAAATTCCTTGCCTTGTAAATTTATTACCATTTAAGTTTACAAAAAGATTAGATACTCCACATTGTGCAATCTTATATCTTATACTTAAATACTCTGTTATTGCCCTGCAAGCACTTCTTCCTATAGGAATAAGCCTTTCAAAATGCCTATTATCTGTACATCTTACAAAATTCAAATCAAGATTAACATCCTCTACATTTAATGCAATAAGTTCAGAAACCTTCATTCCAGTAGCATACATTAATTCTAATAATGCATTATCACGTATTCCTTTTGAGCTATCCTTTTCAACTATTCTAATTATTTTATCTACTTCTTCAATGGTTAAAATTTGTGGTAATTTTCTATTATTTTTAGAACTCTTATATTCTATTTTTGGAACTTCCTTAATTAAAGTTTCATTTTTTAAATATGAGTAGAAATTTCTAAGACTTATGACTATTCTATTTATAGATCTTTCAGATTTCCCTTGATTTGTAAGATTTTGTATATACAACATAATTGTTAATTTATCACTCTTATATAAATCTATTTCTTTTCTGTTTAAAAATTTAAGATATATACTGACATCAGTTACATATGCGTATATAGTATTCTCACTTTTACCGCTCTCAAACAAATAATCCTTATAATTACTTATACTATTTATCATTATTATCTCCTATATCATTGATTATGATTAGTATTCGACACAACTGCCAACTTTCCTTCTTTTTTAATTTTTATATGTGTATATATTTTACCCTACAAATAGAACTTTTTTGTCACAAATTTTATTAGAGACGGTGATACATAAGTTTCAACCAAGATTCCTATTCCAAATAATATTATAATTATAATTAACTTATTTAACACACCATCAAAGAAAGTATCTTTATTTTTTCCGTGTTTAAAAAACTTTCCTTTGAATTTTTCTGTAGACATAGATAAACTAATCACACTTAATGCTATAAAACATGGAATATATATTAAATTTTGAGGAATATTAGATGCTAAGGCTAGTCCAATTCCCTTCCCTTCAAAAGTAGTTACCATAAAAGAAAAAGTATACCCTAATGTAAAACCTTTTAATAAGTCTAAAAGCAATATTATAGGAGCTCCAAAAAAAGTTAAACCTAATATAAATATAGGTAGAATCATCAGTATATTTTTCTTAATGACCACAAATAATAAATTTCCATAATTAATGGGTTCATTCTCTATAGAATTAGTGAAACTAAAAAAATAGTTCGTTAAATCATTCTTGTCTGATGACCCCATGGATTTAACAGTATAAAGTCCAAAGGATATTCCTAAACAAAACATTATTAGCACAATGAAAAAATAGGCTTTTTTATCCCTAAAAGTATCATTTAATCTAGTAAGTAAATAATTCATCTCTTATTCCTCCTTTAGTTACTCTACTTCATACTATGTTTAATATTTAAAGTTTATTCACCCTCTTAGTTATAAATATGTAAAACTATTAAAATTAATTATATCTTGTTTGTAGCATATTTTATTTTTAGACATAAAAACATCTTATGTACATTAAAAAATCAATATACATACGATTATTGAATAAAAACTGACTTAAGGCACATGAAAGAAAATAACAAGTCCAAAATGCCATAATTATTTTTCATCAGGCAAGGAAGCAGATTGGTCTCATAGCGAGCCTATTAGGGCAATCTGCTGACGTAGCATGATGAAAAATAGGCTTGGCAGATGGACTTGTTATTTTTTTGATTGTGCCTAAGCTCTGTAACTTCAAATATATCTAAGATATTCTATCAAAAATTTCTTTTATTCCTTGAATCTCATATCATATTTAGAACGCTCTACAATATCTACCTCTGATAAATCAAATATAGATTTTAATAAAAGATATTTAAACATGCGTAACAGTTATTATTAAAAAAGGATAGTACACTGATTTCCTATACCATTATATTCATATTGTGCACAAATTAAATAAAACTTACTATATTTCCTATAATATGATAAGTTCTTTTGCTCTAATTTATTATCCAATTTTCAACTTTCGTTCTTCCTCTAGCTAACTTTTTGTATTTCCTTTTAGCCCAGTGACCTACATAATTGTTTACTTTCCAAATAGTTTAACTGTCTGTTTCATTTTCTTAATAATATCCACATCAAATGGACAGTTTTTCATACATAACCCACATCCTATACACTCACTTGCGTGATGTTCTAACAAGTCATAATGATTCTTTAATGTTTCAGGAACACTTTCTTGAATTAATGCTAAATCTAAATATTTATTTACTAATGCAATATCTATTTTTTTCGAACATGGAGCACAATGTCCACAATACATGCAATGTCCGCTAAATGAACTTCTTGGAGCATTTGCAAGAACTTCACTATAATCTTTTTCTTTATTACTTGCAGTGACATAGGCAGTTGCTGCAAGTATTTGATTCATATTAGATACTCCAACCATTACAGAAGCAACTGCCGGTCTGGTTAAACAGTAATGTAAACATTGTACTGGAGTAAGTGCTTTTTCAAAAGGCGATTCTTTGTCACTTAGTAACACTCCAGCAGCATATCCTTTCATAACAGTTAAAGCAACACCGGTGTTTTGGCAAGTTTGGTATAACTTATCACGTTTTTGATCAATACCTTCATAAGTCCTGTTTTTAAAAGTACTTTCTTCAAATAGTATGTTTACATCCTCACTAGCTGGTAACATATCATAAGCAGCATTGATACTAAATAAAATTACATCAATTATTCCTGTTTCGACTGCTCTAAAAGCAATATCTGTATTATGTGTTGATATTCCTAAAGACTTAATAACCCCTTTTTCTTTTAATCCTTTTGCATATTTAATTATTTCTCCATTAAAAATGTTATCAAAATCTTTTTGATCATCAACATAATGAATCATTCCTACATCGACATAGTCTAACTGCATTCTAGTTAAAAAGTCTTCATATCCTTTAACAACTTCATTAATATCCCTGGTACGTCTATATTGTCCTTTATCCCAGATAGAACATAGATGTCCTTCAATAACAAAACTATTTCGAGGATATTTACTTAATGCTTTTCCAACATTGCTTCTAACTTCTGGATTTGAATTATATATATCAATAAAATTAATACCTTCATTGATTGCACAATCAATAATTGCTTCACAATCTTCGTAACTTTTATTTTCAAATCCCTCACCACCAATGCCAATGGTACTTACTTTAATTCCTGTTCTTCCTAAAATTCTATATTCCATATTATTCACCTCTTAATCAAGGATATCACTTTGAGTTAACTCCAAGTCAAGATGTTTTTCTCTGGATTAAAAAAATTAAATAAAAAACCTCTTTACACTTTTTAATTCCAAACCAAGTGTAAAGAGGACTTAATTTATAATTTTCTATTTGGAAGTTGGCATGCAAAAATACTAATCATCCGTTCTTTTTTGTTCATTTACTTTCGTAACTATCCCATTTTCATATCTTTCTATTTTATAATCCAAGCGTTCCATTGTTTTTTTCATATCTTCCATTTTTTCTATCAACTGTTTACGTTGTTCAATTAATAACTCTTTTCTTGCTTGAATAGTTTCATCACCCTTTTGAAACAGCGTAACATACTCAATTAATACTTCAATCGGAAGACCTGCATTTCTCATACATTTGATAAATTCAACCCACCTGCAGTCTTCTTCCGTATAGTCCCTGATTCCACTTTTATTACGGTTTACTTCAGGAATCAGTCCAATACGTTCATAATAACGAAGAGTATCTGCTGAAAGTTCATATTTTTTGCTTACGTCTGCAATCATCATATGAATTCACCTCCTTTTTGACATTATAACACTTGGAGTCTGCTTCAAGTCAATAGTTTCTATTTTTTATTTAATCAGATTATATTAGTGGTAAGAATTAATTTTAACTTCCTTATTTTTCTCTACCTATCTGCCAATAATAAATTTTTATTCAAACGTATCAGCTACATCCTTTAAACATTTTGTAATCTCAATATGCTGAGGACATTCTCTTTCACATTGTTTGCATCCAATACAGTCTGATGCTTTTCCATATGTTTTTATATAATTACCATAATATACGCTTTGTGTTGAAAAACCAGCATTCAGTGCTCGCTTTTCAGCATTATATAGTGCAAAATATTTTGGAATAGCAATATTTTTAGGACATCCTTTTACACAATACTCGCAGGCTGTACAAGGGACTGCAATTGATTTATTAATAATATCCACTGCCTTTTCAACAATATCATATTCTTCCTTCACAAATGGTTTGAAATCTTGCATGTAACCTGTGTTATCCAATAATTGTTCCATACTAGACATACCACTTAGAACCATCATTATTCCTTCATGGCTAGCTACAAAACGAATTGCCCATGATGGCACAGACATATCAGCATTATATTCTTTAAACAATTTCTCTGCTTCTTCTGGTACATTTGCTAAAGTGCCACCTTTAATTGGTTCCATAACAATAACTGGTTTGTTATGCTTTCTTGCAACTTCATAACATTTTCTAGATTGAATACTTTCATTATCCCAATCAATATAATTAATTTGTAATTGAACGAAATCTACTTCTGGGTGAGCTGTTAAAATTTCATCTAATAAATCTGCATTATCATGATAAGAAAATCCTATATTTTTTATTTTTCCTTCTTCTTTCTTTTTTTGAATAAATGCAAAGCTGTCAAATTTTTTAGCTATCTCATAATGTGTTACTCCTAAATTATGAAGAAGATAGTAATCAAAATAATCTACACCACATTTTTCTAACTGTTCGTCAAAGATTCTTTCTTGGTCTCCCTCTTTTTTCAAAAACATAGTTGGTAACTTTGTTGCTACTGTAAAGCTATCTCTTTTATGACGTTTTACTAAAGCCTCTCTTAAAGCTATCTCACTCTTAAACGCATGATACATATAAGCTGTATCAAAATAAGTAAATCCTCTTTCTAAAAAAGTATCAACCATTTTATTTAATGTTTCCATGTCAATACTTTCTTGATCATTCTGGCTCTTTACTGGTAAACGCATAAATCCAAATCCTAATTTTTTCTTTTCCATATCTGTATTTCCTCCTTAATTTTGGCAAAAGCAGCAGACCAGATACCTGCTTTCAGGCACTTGGTTCACTATCGATAAGTTGAAATTATCCTTTAGTCTACTGCTCTGATATCTTGTTATAATTATCACTTGGAAGAACCATTATTAATTATCTAATTTTTTCATTTGTTCTTCTTTTACCAATACTCTTTCTTCATATCCATCAATTTTTTTATCTAGACGTTCCAAAGTTTGCTGCATTTCTTTAATGTTTTCAGCAAGCCGACTACGTTGTTCTACCAAAAGTTCTTTTCTAGCTTTGATAGTAGAATTTCCTTGCTGGAACATGGTTACGTACTCTACTAATACTTCAATGGAAAGTCCTGCACCACGCATACATTTTATAAAATGAACCCAATTACAATCTTCTTCTGTATAGTTCCTGATTCCACTCGCATTTCGATTCACTGATGGAAGCAAACCAATTCGCTCATAATACCGCAGCGTATCTGCTGTCATATCATATTTTTGACTTACTTCTGTAATCGTCATAGAAAAGTGCCTCCTTTACCGAATGAAATTTGTAAATGTAGTTTTTTCCCTTTCTGGGAAAGCAATACCTGATTTTATTCCAGCTTCTTTACATTTTAAGAAGAATGCCATATTTCTGCCTAAGGTACGCATAATCTGAAGCCCTTCTATATCCTTTTTCACATCTTCTGGAGTTTGACCGTGTACCATATTCCAATACTGTGAAGAAACAATTGGCATCTCCATTAATGTAAAGTATTTATTTAACTGATCGAAAGTTGCTGTAGTTCCGGCTCTTCTGGCTGATACGACAGCAGCTGCAGGTTTCAAATAAAAAGACTGCTTACCTGAACCTAAATCTGTATAAAATGCACGATCCATAAAAGAAGTAATTGCCCCACTGGCAGCTGCATAGTGTACCGGAGAACCAAATATATAGCCATCAAAATTTCCTGCTATTTTAAGAAATTCATTGACTTTGTCATCAAATACACAGTGGCCTATTTTGACACAGCTTTTGCAAGCAATACATCCAGCCAATGGCTTTGTTCCAATTTGAAATATTTCCGTCTCTATTCCTTCATGATTTAAAGTTTCTGCCACTTCGTTTAATGCTGTATAGGTACATCCTTTTTCATGTGGACTTCCATTTACTAATAATACTTTCATAGTTTGCTTCCTCCATCTTAATTTTTCTTATATTTCTTTGTTCTATATATACCTTATCACTTGAAGTGCACTCCAAGTCAAGTAGTTTTTCCAAAAAATTTTAGCAATAAATTAAACAAAGAACCTATTAAACTGAGAAATAAATATAGATTTGTAAATACCGATGCTGTAAATATAGAAAAAGGCTTGAGGATGAAGAGCTATGGTTAAAATTAATGTTATAACACAAAGCTATGTATGCTGTAATCAGCTTTATTCGTCAAGCAATTCTAAAAATTGTTTCTGATACTTATTACGATTTATTTCAATATAATGCCTTAATGCTCTACTACTGCTATACATTTCTTTAATATATAATGACCAACCAAGCCACATATCTTTACTCATAATATTTCTGCAGCCAAATACTTCTTCAAAGTGGTCTAATAACAGTTCACATGCTGACATTGCTTGAACATAATCAGAGGATTTTGTATCTTTGGGTAAATTTTTTTCTTCGTATACATATAGTTTTACATTTGGATTATTTGCAAAAAACATATCAATACTAATCATATTACTAAATAAATTTTGAAAAGACTGTGTTCTTAAAGAAGATTTCAAAATCTGACATTGATAGACTAAAAACATAAGTGTAGCTAAAGTTATTATAAATCCGAAAATTGTAAGTATTGAAGATATATTAGAAATATTCGTCCAATTCATAATTTCCCCCTCCCCCCAAATGTTATCATTTAGTATTCCAGTTATTAGTATAGTTATGCAATATATATTCCTTAATTCCTATTAAATCGCATGAAACTTCGTCCATCTTCCACTCATATACGGCCATACGAAAATAATTGCCTTGACAATCCAGTCAATAAACATAGCCACCCATGTACCGAACATTCCCATGTTGAAATAGATACTTAGCAGATAAGCTAAGGCAATACGGCAGAAAAACATGGATAAAACACCAACAATCATCGGGAATTTGGCATCTCCTGATGCACGGAATGTTACAGGTAAAGTGTATGCAAGCGGCCAGATTAATACCATAACTATCCCATGACTCCAAACATTTTGTTTCGTTAAAGCTGTTGCTGACTCTGACAATCCAGACACAGCTGATTCTCCTACGGATGATACCATGATTGAATCTGCTAATCCAACCAAATATTCTAAAAACTGCTCTATTATAAGTGGTATGAATAATTTAAATAAACTCACATTCGTAAATAATTTTTTTGTTGTTAAAGATTTTTGTTCCAAATTTTAATCCTCCTATTTTATACATTTTTTCCTCTTTGGTATGATTGTTTCATGGCCGGGCTTCCTTCAATCTCTTTATTCCTTGCAACTGTTCTATCATCTAATACCCTATCACTTGGAGTCCACTCCAAGTCAAGCTTTTTCAAAAAATATTTATGGCAACGTGTTTTTTCCCATGCACCGTCAGCTTTTATAGTTAAATAAAGTAACTCACGCTAAAAGTTCCTATAAAATTTTCAACTATACTCTTTAATAGACTTATCCTTTTCCTTTTTTAGGGCTATTTTCCATCATGCTACGTCAGCAGATTGCCCTAATAGGCTCGCTACGAGACCAATCTGCTTCCTTGCCTGATGAAAAATAATCATGGCATTTTGGACTTGTTATTTTCTTTCATGTGCCTTATTAAAAAATATTACGAAAGGTCCTCCGCTAGACCATCTTGAAATATAGTCTATCACTTAGAGTTAACTCCAAGTTAAGTTTTTTTCAAGTAAACTAAAAAAATACCATATTATTTATAAAAATCTAAATAATACGGTATTTAAAATTAATGGTTTCATTATAGATTTATTACATAATGAATTCATATCCTTTATAACGCAGGGTTACAACAATCAGACTGCCTTTTTGCTTTTAGCTCTGTATAATAGGATTTTTTCTCCTGGACAATTTTTAGCTGTTTTCTCATTTCAGCTATCTTTGCTTTGGTGTCTATTTCTAACTGATCAATAAGGGTGGCACGCTCATCAATCGTTTCTGGTCCTTGAAGGCACATATCTACATAGTGTTTGACATCTGTAACTGGCAGTCCGCAGGTACGAAGACAGTGTACAATATGTAACCATTTCAAATCATAATCAGAGAATAACCTCCTGTTGCTATCATTTCTCTGCACGTATGGTAATAAACCTTTATCATCATAAAAACGTAGCGCATGTTTGGTAAGACCGGTCATCTCAGATACTTCTTTGACAGTATATTTTGAGGTGCGATCGAATAGTGAGTAATCCATATTTCCTCCTAATTGTAAATGTAAAAATAATTTTTCTATTTCCTTGACTTCGTGTTACACGAATATATTATAATAAAAAAACAAGGTTGAAATCAATAGAAATAGAACATAATATGAAATAAGAATAGGAGATTGTAAAAATGGAAAAACGTATTTTAGGTAAAGACTTAGAAGTATCAGCAATGGGACTTGGATGTATGGGGATGACCCATGGATTTGGTGATCTTTCAGATGAAGATGAAATGATTGAAGTTATCCGTGGTGCTGTGAAAGCTGGGATTACAATGTTTGATACTGCGGAATGCTACCAGAACGATGACGGAACTGTTTATAATGAAACATTAGTAGGAAAAGCATTAAAACCTTATCGTGACCAGGTTGTTATTGCAACAAAATGTGGTATCAAAGTTATTAATGGAAAACAGGTATTAGATTCCAGACCGGAAGTAATCAGAGATTCATTAGAAGGATCCTTAAAGAGATTGCAGACTGATTATGTGGATTTATATTATTTACACAGGGTAGATCCAAATACTCCAATTGAGGTAGTAGCACAGACAATGAAGGAATTAATGGAAGAAGGAAAGATTAAACATTGGGGTCTTTCAGAGGCTGGAATTGAAACTATTAAAAAAGCGCATGCTATTTGTCCTTTAACTGTTGTAGAGAGTGAATATTCCATGCTCTGGAGAGAACCTGAAAAAGAATTATTGCCTTTGTTAGAAGAGTTAGGAATTGGATTTGTGCCATTTGCCCCTTTAGGAAAAGGATTTTTAACAGCTACTATAGATACGAATCAGACATTTGCAAAAAATGATACAAGAAGCAGACAACCACGTTTCAGAAAAGAAAACATGGAAACAAATCAAGTATTAGTAGATTTGGTTAAAAAAATTGCAGTTGAGAAAGAGGCTACACCAGCTCAGATTGCATTAGCATGGGTAATGGCTCAAAAGCCATTCATCGTACCAATTCCAGGAAGCAGAAAATTAAGCAGAATTGAAGAAAATATTAAAGCTGCAAATGTTGAGTTAACAACAGAAGCATTAGTCAAAATCAGAGAAGCTGTAGATAATTTGGAGTTAAAAGCAGATCGTTGGGATCCAAATTCAGCTAATGCAAAACGAGTTGGTAAATAAACAATCACAATCGGTTCAGGAAGAAAGGCATCTATAATTATAATATAGGCGCCTTAAACTATGTGTTTAAAGATCCGGTTCCTGTCCTAAGAAATTCTTAAAGGAATTTTCATGATATTTGCAGGCCGATGGATATAATAAGTATAACAGTGTTGAAAATATTAAACGGCTTTACTGCTTAGCTGATGTAAGAAGAAACTATCATAAAATAATAGTAAAAAAAATGCAATCAGATGCCTTACCATATGTTTTAGTATAATTAGCATAATATACGCTCTGTGTTGAGAATCCCTGATTTAATGCCTGTTTCTTTGCATTAAGTACTAACCTTTTTCATCTTCAAGTTTTGTACCACTTATTTATCTATATTAAAATAATTTTTTAAGCACTATAATTTAAGAAAGCACACCTAATTTCTGAAGCCAACGTGAGATATCTTTTTCTGCTCCATGTACACTTCCTCCTCTGATTGCCAACCCCTTTATTCAACAGGATTTGCTATGGTTGCTGAACTGCATAGATATTGTGGCGATTAATTATAATATCTGCATACTCTTCCTAATCTTCGAAAAACAGTTGCCAGATGGGAACCGAATGCACCCATTTCCAGGTGCACTCTGAGATTTACCAGCACTATGAATTTTACTTATGAAATTTATTTAATAAAACTAATAAGTAATACGTTACTGCAATATAGATACCCATAATGGATAGATAAGATAAGAAAAATCCTATGGTCGATTCGTCAAAGTTCCAATAGCTAAAAGTTGTTTGCATGAATAACTTTGAACCGATATCCAAATCAAAAGAGGATTTAATTCCATATACCACAATACCAACCGCTATGAAACGCATAATAATGGTTACTATAATCTTCTTATCAGTATGCCCTAATATTTTTGCTATCATATTAATAAGCATTTGCCAATGCATACCAACATGTACTGACATGAATACTAATGCCCATGCAGCTGCAAAGGTATGTAGCTGACGTACCGTAAATCCACCATTTATTTCAAGAAACGCAAACACATCTTTTGATATCATAATTCCTGTTATCATCAAAAGTATCATTGATGATAACAGAAGCAGATTTATCACTGTGCTTATAATACGACGTAAATTATACTTTCCTTTATAAATTGATTTGTACCATTTTATATTAAACATATTATGTAAGAAAAATAATACAAATAATGTTACTCCTATTATCTCATGCAGGAAATTACCAGTTAACTGATATGCCATTGCCAAAAGCATAAGTATGGTCATAATTATGTCTATGAATATTTTAATTTTTAATTTTCTATTCATATTTCACCTCCATTCCATACCATCAAAGGTACTCACAATCCGCGTATTAAATACAGATAAAACAGAAGTAATTTTACCTATAACGACTAGTCCTAACTGGCTGAAACCTGATTCATTATTGTAAAAAATCGCAAATGAATTACCTGGTACATAATACGTTATATCAGCATGCTCAAAATAATCCTTAACTTAGGCTGCAATTCCTGCTTTCTTTATCCAAGCAATTACAGATTTTCTCGCATCTGATGAGTTAACGTCTCCTCCTCTAATTGCAAGTCCATCTAACAATTTAGCATTTGGACAAAGTGAAGCAATATCCTTTTTACTGCTTCCCATACCACTGCCTTCATTGGTACAGAAAGGAATTATTGCTTTTCCAGAAAAATTATATTCTTCTAAAAATGTATACACTGGCATCGGTATGGTTCCCCACCAGTTTGGGTATCCCAAAAAGATAACGTCATAATCATCCATATTGTCTACATGTGAAGCAAGTTTTGGTCTTGCATTAGCTTTCTGCTCTTTTGATGCCTGATTAGTCGTATCTCTATACTCTTCTGGATAAGAATCTACTGTTTTAATCTGAAAAACATCTCCTTTTGTTTCTTCTTTAATAATATTAGCAATAATTTCTGTATTACCAATCAAACCATTCTCACCAGCATTCAAACTTGCTGATGATACTACATCAACATTATCACTAAAGTTAGTAATACCAACTCTTGAGAAATATACAATTAAAATCTTTGAATTTGATTTATCTGCTTTAGTCTCCTGTGTATTCTCTGTATTTTTTGCTTCTTCAGTCTGCACTGTCTGATTTGATGTGCTCTGACTTACATTATTTTGTTCCTCCTTGGCACTTCCACATGACACTAATGTCAAAATCATTGTTGTCATTATTATAATTGTTATAAACTTTTTCATTATTTTCCTCCAATTTATAAGATTATTTATTTTGTTCTTACTAAGCTTGTCATCTAGAGTTAATACATAATTAGATAATATTCTACGCTGCGAAACAATGCATCAAATCCCTGGTATGCTGTGAACTTTGTAAGTCCCCCATTTCTTAATTATATTCACTTTATTGTCTACAAAATCACTATACTACTTGAAGTTAACTCCAAGTCAATACCTTTTTTGTTAAATTTTTTATTTTTCTTCTCAATTAAAAAGGAACAATAGATACTAAGTTATCCTTAATTCTATCATTCCTTATTACTTTTAATCCAAGTGCTTTAAAGAAGAAATGCGAAAGCATGTCGATACTCTTCTTTGCAACTTCCATTGGAGGTAGGGTTTTATCAATATCAAACACATTAACACCAAACTAATAAAATTTGCGTTCATTTTTTCCTTTATTTTATTTATTCTCTGGTATTACCTCATTTAAACATCTTATTGCATTTAATGTTCTTGGATATCCTACATATATCAACAGTAATTATTTTCTAGTAGGGACAATACTGTTCTTTTCAAACTTTTCTACCACATCGTTCAAATGTTTGGTAATTGGTAGATGTTGTGGACAAGCACGCTCACACTGTTTACATCCAATACATTCACTAGCTTTCCCATGGTTAATGGCAATATTGTTGTAATATACCATCTGACTTGAGAAACTACCAGTGGTACGCATAATACTGTTGTACAGTGCAAAATATTTTGGAATAGCAATGTCCTTTGGACATCCATGAGTGCAATATTCACAGGCAGTACATTGTATAGCTGTCTTATCGTTAATGATTTTAGTAACTTTTTCAATAATTGCATTCTCTTCTTCATTTAAAGGTACAAAATCCGCCATAAAAGAAGTATTATCTTCTACCTGTTCCATACTGTTCATTCCACTCAATACACGGAATACTCCCTTTTGGCTAGCTGCAAAACGAAGTGCCCAGCCTGCAGTAGAAGCAGATGGATTATAGTCTTTCATTAATTTTTCAGCCTCTTCTGGTACATTTACCAGAGTTCCACCTTTGCAAGGTTCCATAACACTTACTGGTTTATTGTACTTATTGGCAATTTCTAGACAACCACGAGATTGAACATTTGGTTGTTCCCAGTCGATATAGTTAATTTGCAATTGAACAAAATCTATTCTATCGCCATACTTTGATAAAATTTCATCTAGCAGCTCTGGTGTGTCATGGAAAGACATACCAACAACTTTTATTTTACCTTCTGCTTTCTTTTTCGCAACAAAATCAAAAGCACCGTACTTGCAACATTTTTCATAAACATTAGAACCCATGTTGTGCAACAGATAGTAATCAAAGAAATCAACACCACAGTTAGTTAATTGTTCATTAAAGATACGTTCCATATCCTCACTATCTTTAAAATCACGAAGTGGTAATTTTGTAGCTAATTGAAATGACTCTCTAGGATGACGTTCTACTAAAGCCTTGCGCGTTCCTTCTTCAGCATGATAGCCATGATATGTGTAGGCAGTATCAAAAAAAGTGAATCCCCTTTCTAAATAAGTATCAAATAACTTATTAATTAGTTCATAGTCAAAAGAAGTTTGATCTTCTTTATTTAATACAGGCAGACGCATACATCCAAAACCAAATTTTTTTTCTTTCATTAAATCCATAATGAAACCTCCTCTATTTCTTCATTTATTTTATTAATTACTTTCAATATGAAGTGTAGCACTTTGAGTGAACTCCAAGTCAAGTGTTTTTCTGAATTTTTATTTTTTATTACCTTTAAGTTAACTCAAAGATTCGTAGTGCAATTAAGGTAACAACAATCATTAAAATTACTAAATTATTTTCAATGGAGGGAATTAATATGAAAAGTATAGCTGAAGTTAGTAAGGAATTTGGTATTTCTACTGATACATCAGATGCAGGAGTCGCACCTGCTATATAGTAATAAAAAAACAGAGACTTTAATATTCCCTGTTCATTCTCAATATATCAATCATATTTAATTTAAGCGTATCTAGCTTTACCAATAAAAGCAATACATAATACACCTTGTCCTGCATGAGCACCTATAACTGGACCAATATAATTAATTACTACATTTTTCACTTTGACCTCATCCATTATTAAACTTTTTAAATATTCTGCATCTTCTAAGCAATCTCCATGATTGATAAAAATTGTCTGCTCTTCAGAATCAATAACTCTATCTTTAAATTCTTCTAACAAAATTCTAACAGATTTTTTTCTCCCTCTCACCTTTTTCATAACAACAAGCTTTCCACTTTTGTCTACATTTAAAATGGGTTTAACTTCTAATATAGTACCTAAAGTTGCACTTATAGCAGAAATTCTTCCACCTCTTTTCAAATGCTCAAGACTATCAACAGTGAACAAGATGTTAACCTTCAATTTGTTATCTTCGATCCAGTTAACCATATCTTCCTTAGATTTTCCTTGCTTTAACATTTCACAGGCATAGTAAACCAATAAACCTTGCCCTGATGTAGCACTTCTTGTGTCTATAACAGTCATATCAGCATACTTGTTTTCCTCTAATATAGATTTTTTAGCCATAATAGCATTATTATAGGTTTCACTTAGTGCTGATGAAAAACCTATGTATATTATAGAATATCCTTCTGAAACATATTTTCCAAAATATTCTTCAAACTTATATGGCGTAATCTGTGTTGTAGTAGATATTTCACCTTTACGTAGTTCATCATAGAACTCTTTATAATCTATTGACTCATCAAATTTGTCTTCATGTTCCTTACCTTTTAAATTAAAACGAAATGGAATAACATGTATATTATTTCCTCTTATATATTCAGCTGAAAGATCACAATTAGAATCAGTAATAATTAATGTTTTCACTTTTAACGCCCTCCAAAAATACTTCAAGTTTAGTATAAATAGAAACATAGATTAGCCACTATTCTACCAATCTATAAATTCTACTTATTATATTTTAAAAATTAGAAGTAATTTCTAAATTTTTATTGATCTAATACACTCACTCTTATCAAATACTAAATAATCCTCCAATAAACCCTAAAACTGCACAAATACAAGTTTCAACAATTGGTCCTATTACCGGAACTAGTATTCCAACAATTGCACTAGCAAGTACACCTTTTGTAGCACAATCTAATGCACTAGTTAATTATCCATCATTTCATTTTATATTTCATAGTTATATTCATAAGAATATTATCATTCCAAAATTTGTATTCCAATTAATTTTATCAATATGGCTAAATAAATTCAATATTATATTACAATTTATACATAAAAATAATGTAAATGATAATTAAATGAATTGATTTCTATAAAATAAATCATTAGAATTTATGAAAAATATCTTATATAATAAATAAGTATTCAATTATAGTTATTTTTATATTTAATGAAAGGAGGCTTATTCATGAAAAAAATTAAAATACCAGGAGAATTAGCATTATTTATTGCAGTAATTATCAATAGCCTTGGCATTGCGTTAATGACAAAAAGTAATTTTGGCATATCATCTATATCTTCAGTTCCTTATGTTTTTAGTCAGGCTTTTTCTATTTTAAGTTTTGGAACATGGAATTATACTTTTTAGACAATTTTAATCATATCCTTAATGATCTTAAGTAAAAAAATTAATTTAAGTTATATTTTCTCTTTTATAATGGGACTTGCCTTTGGGAAAATGATTGATGTTCATGAATTGTGGATTTGTTTTTTGCCTGATTCTTTGATTTGGCATATTATTTACTTTATCATAAGCTTTTTTATACTGGCATTTGGAATATGCTTGTCAAACAACAGTATGCTTCCAATTATTCCAACCGATACATTTCCAAGAGATATATCAGTTATTCTAAAAAAACCTTATAAATATATAAAAACAACATTTGATGTATGTTGCTTAATTACAACCATTATAATATCAATATTTATCCTTCATAAAGCTGTTGGTGTAGGTGTTGGTACAGTTATATGTGCACTTACTACTGGAAATGTAGTTTCACTTATCCAATCTTATTTAGATAAACATTTAAAATTTTATAGATATACTTCACCAAACACCGCAAAAGATGTAAATTTAGGTATATTAAAGAAATTAATGAATCTGCATTAGTATATCTTGTTACATATAGTAAGCGTAGTCCATTCTGTCACCCTTGCCAAGGACAGAATGGACTACGCTTTCTATTTTTTATAAGTTGCTGCTATATAAAATATTTCATTTATCCAATAGTATTGGTTGACTTGTACCCGAAAAATTTTAAAACCACCAAGGGATTTTGGCGAACAAATTGTTCGCCTTGCTAATCATTAAATGTACATGATTATCCATTAAGCAATAACAAATTAGTTGATAATTATGATTACCATAGTAAAATGCTTCTATCTACAATCTTACTAGCTTGTAAAAAACATACATTTCTTAATTAGCAATCGACTCAGTAAATAGTAATTCCTCCAATTGATTTATATCCTGTACAATCCCATTTAAATCTTTATTTAAATTTCTGGAATAATCGATAACTAATTCTGCATCTGGAGTTGACCTTTTGTATATTTTTATAAATTTTTCAAAATCAATATTTCCATCATAAATCCTATTGTGTTCATCTATCCATCCGTAATTATTATGAAGATGATAAGATATTATTTTAAATTTTAGCTTTTTAATTATTTTTTCCAAATTCCAGCCATTGCAATTTACGTGGCCTATATCAATAATAATATCATTAGGAATAAATCCGCATAATTCAATAAATTCCTGCTCATTAAGCAGCATATTATCATTACTAATTGCTCCACAATTTTCAATGACTATCTTCTGATTATACTTTTTAGCTATATTATTTATCTCCATTAAATTTTCATTTGATGTTTTTATCATATCTACTTTATCTTTGAATAATATTTTTCTATTATTGTGATGGTAGACAATATACTTACTTTCTAACATTTGCGCATATTCTAAAGTCTTTTTCATATAATCCATAGTTCTTGCATAGGCAATAGAACCTTTCTTTGCTGAATGTTCTGCATTATAATATGGACCATGAAAGGAAATACTTCTATCTTTAAGTTTACCTATATTATCTCTTAATTTATTTTCAAACTCTTTATCATGCCAAATCGGAAAAATTTCTACTCCAATTTCAGGATTTTCTGCTTTCTCTAACAATTCAAATATTTTTTCAAATTCTTTTGTATTATATAGATTAGTACTAATTAAAATTCCCATCTTTCGCCTCCTAAAATTTTTCTGGATATTCTGTGGACTTTTCTATTTCAGCTACTTGAAAATAAACACATACTTCATTTCAATAATTCTCAATATATGATGCTTCTACTACATCAGTTGATGGTGAATCATTTTACCTTTCTTTATGACAACAGAATAATCTATAATTAATTTGCTCAATTTGATTATAGCTTTTCTTTGTTAAAGATAAATTATAGAACTGTAAAATCCAAATATCAGTCTTGTTAAATATCTGAATATTCAAAAATGTTACATCACGTTCTCTTTGGGAATAATATCAAAAATATAAATATAATCTAAAATAGTTATTTCTAAAAGAAAGTTTCACTAAGGCACAATCAAAAAAGGGGGTTTCTCACATTGCATATTTATGTATTGTGAGACAACTCCCCTTCTTTTAATAATTTCTCTTTTTCAATATCTTCATTCTGAAAAAATCTTCCCGTTCTTTTTCCTCAAGAACTTCGCTGATGATTTTAACCCGTGCTCTGTATTTAGGAATTTGTATGTTTTCCAGTGCATTTGCCCTTTTTCGTGTGCTTTTTATTTCTTCTGTAAGTTTGTATATGGCATTTTCTATTTCCGCCAGCTCAAACACAAGATATTGTACCTCATTGAATTTTTCATAAGCAATATCAATGGCAGAATTGCTTTTTATCATACTGTAGTGAGGTTCTATTTTTTTAAATTCATATTTTATCTCAGGTATCTCAACACCCATAACGCTTTTAAATACTACTTCATGTTTGGTAGCTTCCGGAATTGACAGTGATATATCTTCCACATTGGAGATACCTATAGTTATATTGGCTTTTCTTAAAGCATCATAAGCTGCTTCAAAAGTATTATTGATTTTATTCTGCAATTCTTTTACCCTATCTAAATAACTCATTACTTCTTTAATTAAAACATTTCGTTTTTTATCCAGCAGTTCATAACCTTTCAACGAAAAATCCAATGATTTTTTCGAATTAATAAGATTTGTTTTAGTTGGAACTATATTATCCATAATATAACCTCCAATCTATTTACTTACATATCTCTTTCTTATTATTTCTGGATCAATTCTATCCAATTCATTTTCAGGCAGTATGGATAAAATATTCCATGCTAAATCCAAAGTTTCTGTAATTGACCTTTTTTCATAAAAACTCTGTTTTAAAAAAAGTTCTTCAAATTTTCTCCCAAACTCCATATATATCTTATCAATATCGGAAAGTTCATCTTCTCCTATTACCTGTGACAGTGCCCTTATCTCCATAACCCTTGAATAGGATGAAAATATCTGGTTCGCAACATCACCGTGATCATCCCTTGTATATTCTGCTCCGATGCCGTCTTTCATAAGTCTTGACAGTGATGGCAATATATTTATCGGAGGATATACGTCTTTCTGATATAAATCCCTGCCAAGTACAATCTGTCCTTCTGTAATATAACCGGTAAGATCCGGAATAGGATGTGTTATATCATCATTTGGCATTGAAACAATAGGTATTTGAGTTATAGACCCTTCGCTGGTTCTTATCATTCCTGCTCTTTCAAACAATGATGCCAAGTCAGAATATAAATACCCCGGATATCCTTTTCTGCTTGGAACTTCTTCCTTCAATGAAGAAAGTTCTCTTAGAGCCTCACCGTAATTTGCCATATCAGTCATTATTACCAGAATATGCATGTTTTCTTCAAAAGCCAGATATTCCGCTGCAGTAAGAGCACATCTAGGGGTTGAAATCCTTTCTACAATTGGATCATCAGCCAGATTTATATAACTTACCACCCTGTCTGTAACACCAGCTTCTCTAAAGCTTTTTCTGAAAAAATCCAAATCATCATGTTTGATACCCATGGCAGCAAATACTATTGCAAACCCGTTAGTCTCTTCATCACTTATCTTGGCCTGTCTTATTATTTGTGCCGCAAGTTGATTATGAGGCATACCGCTGCCAGAAAACACAGGAAGTTTCTGTCCTCTTATCAATGTTGTAAGGCAATCTATTGAGGAGATGCCTGTTTCAATATAATTTCTTGGATATTTTCGTGCCACAGGATTTAAAGGACGACCGTTTATGTTGTACTGTTTTCTGCTGTAGATTTTGCTTCCTCCGTCAATAGGTTCACCGATACCATTGAATTCCCTGCCTAAAATTTCACTGGATAGGTTTAATGTTAATGGATTTCCGGTAAAGGAAACTGCACTGTTGTTTACGGCCATTCCTGAAGTAAATTCGAAAACCTGAAGCACTACTTTGTCACCTTCAATTTTTACAACCTTTCCTTTTCTCTTCTCTTTTCCATCAATTAAAATATCAACAACTTCATCATAAGCTACATCTTTTACATTTGACAGAACTACCAGCGGACCTTGTATTTTATCTAATTTAAGATATTGTTTTCTCATTGAAATCATTCCTCTCCGCTGTATTTTTTATATAGGTTTCCATAATAAAGATCAATATTTTCAGCAATTTCATCAAGTTGTGATAAATCATCATTAGGAACAGTATATTTCATTTTGTACAAACTTTCGAATATATCTTTATTTTTAATCAATGAAATAGGAACTTCCTTTTTAACGTTCAGTAGTGCCAAGTCATATAACTTTTCAATTACTTTAAGCATTCTGTATTGCTTCTTCATTGGAACGTAAGCATCATCCTTATGATAGGCATTTTGCTGCAAAAACCCTATTTTCAATACCTTTGCCATTTCCAAGGTCAATCTCTGACTGTCTGGAAGTACATCTTCACCCACAAGACTTACTATCTCCTGAAGCTGGTTTTCTTCACTTAATATACCAAGCATTTTGCTTCTTAGTGCCAGTGCATCCTTTGCAACATTGTTTTCATACCAATTCTGAAGCGAAGCGGTATATCCACTGTAACTTGAAAGCCAGTTTATTGCAGGATAATGCCGAGCATAAGCAAGATTTTTATCAAGACTTAGAAAAACGCTGACAAGTCTCTTTGTATTTTCCGTAACTGGTTCGGAAAAATCACCCCCTGCTGGTGAAACTGCACCGATTACAGTAATTGATCCTTCTGTTCCATTAATATTTTCAGCGTATCCTGCTCGTTCATAAAATTCTGCCAGTCTTGATGGAAGATATGCAGGATATCCTTCCTCCGCAGGCATCTCTTCAAGCCTTCCGGATATTTCCCTCAGCGCCTCCGCCCATCTTGATGTAGAATCGGCCATTATAGCTGTATGGTAACCCATATCCCTGAAATACTCAGCTATTGTTATTCCAGTATATATGCTTGCTTCCCTTGCTGAAACCGGCATATTTGATGTATTTGCTATAAGTACAGTTCTGTTCATTAACGGAATATTTGTTTTAGGATCAATAAGCTTTGGAAAATCTTCAAGAACTTCAGTCATCTCGTTTCCACGTTCACCACAACCGATATAAATAATAACATCGGCATCAGACCATTTTGCAAGCTGATGCTGTGTAATTGTTTTACCAGTTCCAAAGCCGCCGGGTATTGCAACAGTTCCTCCTTTCGCTATTGGAAAAAAACTGTCAAGAATTCTCTGTCCCGTTATTAGTGGTATTTCAATTGATTTTCTCTTTTTTATAGGACGAGGTGTCCGTACCGGCCACTCCTGATATAGTCTAAGCTGATGCTTTTCTCCATTATTATCAAGGGTCATTAAAACCTCTTCAATGTTATATTCACCGTCTTCTTTTAATTCCACTACATTGCCACAAATATTGGGCGGTACCATAATATAATGATTAATAAGGGGTGTTTCAGAAACTTCAGCAAAAATATCACCACCGGATAAAAATTCTCCAATTTTCTTTTTGAAACTAACTTTCCACAATTTATTTTCATCTATTGATATAAGCCCTATTCCTTCTGGAATAAAGGATGGAGATATATCATCAATCTTTAGCAGGGGTCTTTCTATGCCATCAAAAATATTGCCGATTATACCTGGTCCAAGCTTAACTGACAGAGGTTTTCCTGTAGACTCAACAGTTTCACCGGCATATAACCCACCGCAGTCCTCATATACCTGAATAGTGGCAGAATTTCCTTCAACAATTATTATTTCACCAATAAGCTTTTTTGTTCCTACCAACACCATTTCCCTTATTTTAAAGCCTTCCATATCTTCCGCTTTTACTACCGAACCGTTGATTCCTGTGATTTTGCCTAATTTATTATTCATCAAATAAACTCACCTCCCTATCTAAAGCTTCCAGCAGCATCAATGAAATATAATCCTTATTACCTTCAATAACACATAAAATGCTATTATCAATTCTGAAATTTTTATCCTTATCTTCAATTATTATGCCACCGATAATTGGCTTATCCGTTGAAGCAACAGTAATATTCCTGCCTTTCAACAATTTGTCCACTTCAAAGCCGTACCTATCAAAGTCTTTTTCCGTAATATATATAACTGCAGGCTGTTCTTCAATAAACTGTACGGTTTTATTTATTAAATCCATAAAAAACTCTTTATAGCTTTCACCTTCAGCAAATTCTTCGAATTTATTTTTTAAAGAAGAAATCATATTATCAATGAGAGTTTCCTTAAAACTTAAAATTTGCTGTTTTGACTCATATTTAGCCTTTGTAATAAGCTCCATTGTCTTAAAATTAAATTTTTCTTTTGCTTCAGCTATTTCATTTGCCTTTCTCTCCTTTGAATATTTATTAAATTCTTCAAGCTTCTGTAGTTTTTCCTGTTCAAACAGCATCTGAGATTTTTTAACCTCTGTATCAATTCGTTCATATATGACTTTTCTAAAAAAATTAAGTTTATCCTCTTCTATCATAATCATCACCTGCTTCTATTTTAATCCCTATGGATTGTTCTATATATTTTAATATATAGTTCCTGTCTTTTCTGCTTCCATGTCTATCTGGCACTTCAACAATAAGGGGCAATTTTTTTGAAATCTTTATTTCTGTTACTTTATCTTGAACCTTTTCTGCTGCTAATTCAGTAATAATAATTATACTTATTTCTGGATTCTTCTGCAGTTCATCAAGTTTATCCATAATTAGCTGCGGATTATGGAGTACAACACCATTGATACCAGATAAATGAAATCCTGTTAAAGTATCTATATTATCGCTGATTAAAAATGCTCTCATGACCTTATACCTAAAGCTTTGACAGAATCATAATTGAAACGATAAGACCATATATTGCAATACCTTCTGCAAGACCTACATAGATAAGAGTCTTACCAAGAATTTTGGAATCTTCTGATACAGCACCAAGGGCTGAAGATGCTACTGTTCCAACAGCATATCCTGCACCAATTGTTGCTAAGCCCGTGCTCAGTGCTGCAGCAATATATCCTAGTCCTGAACTGCTGTTTGCTACTTCTGCAGAGGTTGCTGCAAATATCCTAGCTGGAAACACCATATCTACTCCGAGTATCAATATCACTGTTGCAATTACAGGTATGAAAGCAGAGAGATTGATAACTATTGCCTTTTTAATCTTCTTCTTTGAATTTTTTTCTGGTTTATAGATTTTAAATAATCCATATGCAATTGTTGATATTAGAATAAAAGATGTAAATAAAAGCAAATAAATCATAATATATTCCTCCTTACAAATTATTAATCATATCAAGTGAAACTTGATTCAGGTGGGGTTTGATCCCCATCTGAATCTTAGTTGAACTTATCTAGGGTCGTGCCACTGTTAGCTCCCACCTTAAAGAGGATGGGAGTGTTACAGTGGCTAGACATCAGATAAAGTTATAGGCTTAAAGGCTATTCCATTGGCTTCATAATATTTACTGAACAGTTCATAATATTCAAGTCTTAATCCTTGAATAAATACAATCAAACCTTCCAGACCAATTATAACAATATTACCCATTATATATATAAAAATACTTCCAATATTGTTTCTAATCATTAATGCCAAGGTTGAAAATGCAAGAAACAATCCTACATGATTCAATGCAAAAGCCCCTACTCTAATAAATGACAGTGTGTTTGTAAACATGCTTAAAACCGCTTCTACTGCACCAAAACTTTCTTCAATAAAATAGTCAGGTTTACTTTTTGAAAAAAGAGGCCTTTTATTTTTAATAAGCTTTGCTGCCGGCTCCTTCATGATAATAAGTAAAATTAAGATAGTGAATATAACTGCCCAAAAGCTGCCTAGGAAAATAGTAACATTATAGTATTTTGTTAAAGCAAATACTATTGCAAGCACGTATAAAGTAAGCCCTGCCACACCATCTTTTCCAAACAAACCATTCTCCATATCCCCTTTCCTAATATTGTTGATAAGACTGTATATAAACCCAGTAACCAATAATAAAACCCCAAATACCACAGCATATATCAATATCTGGATAATATTGTCCATAGGTCTTATAAATACAGGTTTGATAACATTTTCAAAACCAAAAACGCTTCCATAGAACACTCCAAATAAAATTGAACTGATGCCAAGATTTACAGCAATGCCGCCAGATGCATTCATATTTTTGAATCTTTTAATTATTAAACCAGAAACCAAACACACAAGGCCTTGTCCAACATCACCGAACATTGCTCCAAACAATATCATATAGCTTAATCCAAAAAATATTGTAGGATCAATTTCACCGTAGGAAGGAAGTCCATACATTCCTATCATCAATTCAAAAGGTTTGAAAGCTGGGTTGTTTTTTAGTTTTGTAGGCGGTACAGCCTGGATTTCTTCATCATCGGCATCTTTGATAATCAAAAGCACCTTATCCTTATATCTACCTATAATAGTTTTAAAATTATTCAATTTGCTTATTGGAACCCACCCACACAGGTAAAAAAAGTCTTCTGAGACAACTAATTCATTTTTAAGAAGTTCACTTTTCACCTCAAGTTGAACACTGTCCAGTAAAATATTTATATTCTTTCTGTATTTAACAATAAATTCTTTAAGCTGTTTTTCAAGTTCAACAATTTTCTGTTCCAATATGTTAATCATATTCTTAATTTCTGCTATTATTTGTGCAGGAGTTCCATATAAACTGCTGTCAAGACTTATCTGTTCATAGTTCAATGCTTTAAATATCCTCTCCGATTCCCCCATAAAAATCATAGGAGTAAAAACTGCAAAAACCGTATATTCTTTTTCTTTTGCAACCTCCAGTACAATTGATGGGATATTGGTATAATTATGTCTAAGTTTAACAACATTGTCTGAACTTAGTTTCATTAATGAAAAGCTGAAATTTTTCATATTTCTTAAGCTTTCAACTGGAATCTGAAGCTTTTCAATATATTCATAATTTTCAATTACAGCTTTCCATTCCTCTACCCTCGCTTTTTTCTCCACACATTCATTATAAACGTTTTCAATTTTATAAAATATATTGTCAATCTCTGTTCTCAGCACATTATAATTAGTAATAAGTTCCTCAGTTGAGGCTTTTTCTGTCGATAAATTCTTTTTTAGACCCTTTAGCATTTCAATTTTTTCTTTAAGATTTTTATAATCTCTCTCATTTATATATGGTTTAATATACTCTATTTCCATTAGCTGATTTTTATTTTTTTCATCAACATTGATTGTTAACTTTGCTGAATTAATCTCAGACATTACATTTATGGCATGCATATTTCCAAAAATAATAATAGATTTAGTAATTTCATCAATACTTGAAAGATGCCCTATTAAATTAATCATCACCATTTTTTCTACGGCCATATGATCACCCCACTATCTACTCCCTGATGTTAAATATTTTTTTGCTTCTTCTGATTCATTATTATACCGAATATTTTCAATTATAGAAATAATATCTCTCATCTCCATATAAGATAGTTCAAAATATGATACTAACACTGATATATTGGTTTTGTATTCCCTCTTATACTTTAAAAACAACTTTTTTAAATAGGATAGTATTTCTCTTTCAAGGAGATACTCCTTATTTTTAGATTCTAAAAATATGCTTCTATAATAAGTCGTTTCTACAAGTGTATAAAATTCATCAATGCTCTTTGCATAGCTTAAATCCTTAAGCTTATCCTTTCTTAGCTTATATCCTTCATTAATACATCTTGCCAAAATTACTTCCGGAGTCAATTCGTAGGATCTTTTAGCTCTGAAAATCCATTGTAAATTTATCATATCAATATTTATTCCATTGATTCTTTTTAAAATCTCTCTGTCCTCAATTGCAAGTTTATTTATAAATTTCTTTAAATATAAGAAAAATACGCTATCAAGAGCTGTTTCCATTATAAAAAAGCCTTCTTTATATATCTCTGTTGATAAATTTGAAATATATTTAAAATAAACTGTATCTTTTAATTCGTTGATAACCTTTTCAATGCTGTCAGCTTTAATTAGCTTATCATAGTCAACTGTACTAAGTGGACTTCCGTAAACAGCAAGAGTTTCTATGTCTGTTTGAAAGTTTTTAATAAATTTATTTCTAATAATTACTTTAATATCATCTGCTTCGAATCTTATAAAAAATATTTTAATTAATTCATTATAATCACCAGTAAAATAATGAATAAATTTATCAAAAACTTTTACATACTCTTTTTTCAATATATTCTCTAATTGACCTCGGTGAATATCCTCAATGTGGTAGTGTTTAAGAGCCTGTCCATATACAGTATTATCAGCAAGATAATAAAGTCCTTCCTTATAGCTTCTACATTTTAAAAGCTCTGATATCTGTTTTTCATTTACCATTCTGCCTTTCAGTACCCTTACTTTAGCATTTACCGCCGAAAACCTTGAAACACTGCCCATATTAATCATTCCTTTATTTTTTCTTTAAGTTCTAAAAATAGCTTTTCAATAATAGTCTTCTTAATCTCATCATATTTTTGCTGCTGTTTCTCAATACTGTCACTACAGTCTTTTTCAATTTGCTGTATTTTAACCATTGATTTGTCCATACTTTGCTGTTGAATCTTAATTTTTTCGGCCTCTAGTTCTTTTTCACATTCAAGTTTCATATTATCAATCTGGTGATTAAAATTTATTCTGTTATCATTTAATTCCTTGAATTTTGCCTGCCTGTAGGTTTCAGCTTCTTTATCTGTATTTATAATTGTTTTTATATACTGTTCCATGATAACACCACCTGTCATAGCTTAAGGCACAATCAAAAAAATATACGTCGCATCTTTGGGTCATTATTTTTTTCATGTGCCTAAATTCAAAATATAAGAAAATCTCAGCTTTAAAAATAGGATTTCGTTATAATCATTTCCTTATTTCATCCCAATACTCTGCTTTTTACTTACTTTTATCTTTGACTTTCACCTTACACCTTGGCATAGTAAGAAACTTTCTAATAATTGATAAAATATTAATTCATTATAATGATATTAGAATACTAATAAAAGTTATTGAGGGAGAACTATTACGGGTATTTTAGCATTTTTAAGAACCTTACTTGTTACAGAGCCAATCATTCTAAGTAATCCTGTTTTACTAGACTTTGCTATTATTATCATATCATAGTTACCTTCTTCAGCTTTTTTTAATATTTCATCTGGAATATATCCGACAGCAAAAAACTTTTCAACTACATACTCTTCTAATTTCATTGATACTTCATTTAAAATTATTTTGCTATTTTTTTGAAAATCTCCCGAGTCATCTGCTACAATTCTCTCGCTTGCATTCATTAGTGTAATTTCAATATCATTCTTATCAAAGTATTTTTTTATCCAATTAATAGAATCCATGGTCATTTCTGATACATCTAATGGAACTAAAATTTTTGTTTTTTTCATATAAAACACATCCTTCCATAATTATGATATATTTTATATATTCTACATTACGACAACGTTTTCCTTCTTTTTTATTAATTTCTTTTTAGTATATTTATGAATATTAGATCTAATATGCATCGCATCTTTGGTCTATTGGCAAGTTCAGTCATTCTTCCTTCACAAAGGGACTGATTGCTTTTTTTATCAGTATACTAGTTGCAAAATAATTTTTCATATTCAAAAAGCCATCCTTTTATGGATAGCTCTTTGTTCATTTTAGCTTTCAATTCATCAGTATCATAGGTATCTACATCAATTTTACAATGTAATGCTTAATGGAAATTAGGACACACTGGTCTTAAGTCTTTTATCGTATCTACTCTCATTATTTCTATATTAAGGCACATTCAAATTCCATTTGCAATATTTAATGGTTGATGTTGATAAAAACTATTTAGGGAGGACTATTACAGATGCTTTAGCATTTTTAATAACTTTACTTGTTACAGATCCAATCACTCTGATTAGTCCTTTTTTTGTAGACTTTGTCATTATTATCATATCATAGTTGTCTTTTTCAGCCTTTTTTAATATTTGATCTGAAGCGTATCCGAAAGTAGCAAACTTATCAACTGTATATCCTTCTAATTCCATTGATGCTTCATCTAAAACTAAATTACTTTCTTCTTCCATATCCCCCAAATAAGCTGGAATTAATAAGTCCTCAGCTACAATTATCTCTCTTACATTCATTAGTGTAATTTCAATATCATTCTTATCAAAGTATTTTTTTATCCAATTAAGAGAATGCGTACTTTTTTCCGTAGTATCTAATGGAACCAAAATTTTTATTTTTTTCATCTATAGCACATCCTTTCATAATTATGATTATACTTTGTATATTCTATATATTATAATATTTTCCTGCTTTTAAAGCCTGTTTCTTCCGGTGTACTTCTGGTACTTCTGAAACACGAAGTGTTGAAGTTGCTACAAATTGAAAATCAGGTATTATATACTACAAGAGTAAGCAAATAATTACTGGATATCATTTCTAATGAACTAGGCCCCCCTATTAATTAAATGACGAATTATAATAACTTCGAATAATTGTAGGTAGTGGTTCATAATATGCACTAGAATTATAATCATCAATAATATCACAAATTTTAGCATTATACACTCGTATTAAACCATTAATATAATCCTCATTTGGTTCTAATGTATTTAGTATAAGCCTTTTATATAATTTTCCTATTTGGGTTTCTGAAGGAACTTTTTCAACCAATTCCTTATCTACATCTAATATATCGAAATCACCTTTTTTTAGGTTATATTCTTTAATCCAATCATCCACTACTTTAAGTGGATTTTCAGAGTGTAATACATTCGCAAGGCTAATTTTCTTTACAAGTTCATCATAACCAATTACATTGATCACATCTCTGTTTCTTGTATGCAAAGTTCTAGCTATTCTTTCAATTATATAACATATAAAATACAAATCATTTTCCTTAATTTCCTCATCTTCAAAAAACACATTCATCATAAAGAATAACTCCTTTCATATCTTAAAGTTTCTAAAGCTTTATCATTGCAAAATACTATTTGATGTGTTGGATATTTAAATTTTACTAACACCCAAAATGCTTCTCTTGTAATCGCTCCATCTATATAATCTTCTATATAATCCCAAATTGTATCATCTGCCATTGGTCCTTCAACTATATCATACCCATGGCTAATCCCTTTTCGGCAATAAACAACAAAATCTAACCATTCATCTGTCATTTTTTCATATTTAAGTATTTTTAATTCACTATTTTCAATATAAGAATATATATTAACAATATGATTTGGTCTTTTAGATAAAGCCCATCGTTTAGCCTGTTTTTCAATATTAGTGCAATAAAAACCATATCCAAAGTCTTTATAAAATCCACTAATTAATACTTGTGGTTTTTCTACTACTATGACACTACCATGAAATAACTCTATATTATTTTTCATAACTTTCTCCTATATATTCTTAAATTTAAATACATATTTATTATACTATTTATTTTGTACATTTCATAATATTAATATCTTTTTTTGTATTAAAAATTAACTTCTTCTTTTAATTTTGATTCTAAACAGTTCTTTCACTCTCATACTCCCTATAAAGCGATAATGAATATTCATAAACATCCTTTACCTTGTCATGTTCACTTAGGCTTATTAAAAAAACAAGGCAGTAAATTTTCTTTAATAAAATTTACTGCCTAAAATCATATATTATTCATCATAAGAAATGATTAGTGCTTATATTTTTTCTAGAACTATAAACAGTCATATCATATCAAGATTTCTGTTTTTCTTGGGGATAGTACCAAAAAAACAAAATCTGAAATTGCTCCTGCTTTAAAACTTGTACCTGGTAAAATTCCACAAGACACTGACCCCTTTGCGAGGGAAGTATTCCCGAACTTAAGAACATGAAAATAATCCGAGAATTGTACCAACCATATACATATAGTATCACCTTTATAATTCTTTATTTATAAAGTCTATAACTTTATTTCTAATTTCCTTTTTATTAATAACAATTCCTGAATGTCCACATTTTAACAGTTCATTTTTTATTCCCCAATTTTTAGAAATTTTTTGGGTATCTTCATATAAAACATATTTATCATAACTCCCATGAATCAATAATATTTTATTCAAATCAATTATAGGTTTGTTTAAACTTGGATTTATGATTGTCCAAATTTCATTTAACTTGTTAAAATCAAAAGATTTTTCCAACAAATCTTTTTTTACATATTTGCCTACTTCTGATTCAAAAGTTGTAAACGCTAGATTATTGGCTGGGAATATGGATATTAGTAAATTAATATTTTCTTCATATTCTACTATTAAATTTCCTATAAGTCCTCCCAAGGATAATCCAATAATAATAACTTTATTATTATTTTCCTTTAGATATGAAATCAAAGCTCTTATATCATTAACAGACTGCATAATTGATTTTAATGTTCTACTAAGATTGGCACTATAAAAATATTCTCCACTATAATTTGATTTATCAAATCGATCCATGTGATAAGGTAAAATATATCTATATATATTATATTGCTTTTTTTTAAATTCATTTAGAAATACAGACTCTAATCTATTTAATTTTTCAGATCTCCAGCCATGAATCATTATAACACTCACATTTTCTTTAATTTTATTTGAATACAAATTGGTATAAAATATAGCATTCTTATTGCATTCTTCATTATATACCTGGCTTTTAAAAATCAATTTACCATTTTCAATCTTGATTTTAGGTAAATCTGGTTTAAAATAAAATTTTTGATAATCTACTATTAATTTAGCAACTTCATTTTCATCATAATAAAATTGATTAATTTCACTATATTTTTTATTTAAGTCGTATAATCCATAACTATCTGCTATGGATGATATCATTTTTTTCAATTAGCATCCCCCACATTTCATAACTATTTTATCATATTATAGATGATAGCAAATTCAGTCATTCTTCCTTCACAAAGGCCCCTGGGATACTTCTGAGACACGGAGTGTTAAAGTTGCTTTTATTTTCTGTGGCAACGCTTAAAGTATTCTGTTATTTAGCTTTTCCTTAATAACTGCTTTTTCTTATTTATAAGCTTCGAATTAAATTCTAAATATCTTTTATATGAATAATAACAAAAACTCATTCCCAAAAGCTCTGCAGTTACTAAAATTGATACTAATTCTGTCATTGAAATGCTAGCCTTATAAATAAAATAATAATAAAAAGATGGAAGGCATGAAATTCCTCCTATTACTATAAATACACATATAAATGCTGCCATTGCACTTTTTTGCTTTATTCCGACTATATAAATGAAAACAAATCTAGAAATAGTACCAATAACTCCCCCTATAACAGAAAACATAATCAATTCTTCTACTGTTTCTACATTTATATTTTTTACGATCATCTGAATAATGCCAACAAATACACCAATGAGCATGGATATGGCTAGATTAAATAAAAAATCCTTTAAATTCTGTTTCATAATTTATACACCTCAAAATCCAAGATATTTCTTAAAATTATTTAGATACTTTCGTGTAACATATACTTCTTCATTTATATCTATAAGCTTTAATATAAGCTTACTATTAAACCATGAAATGATTCGATCTATTTTAACTATATTTACAACGAAACATTTACTTACTCTTATGAAGCCTTTTCTTTCCAGTCTTTCTTCCAATTCATAAAGCTTTTCCTTTACCTTATATCTTTTGTCCTTTGTCATGCCAAAGACATCATTCCCCATAGCTTCAAAATAGTATATGTCATCATAACTTAGTATTTTAAGCTCATCCTCGTCACATCTTCCTGTGATTATATTTTTAGCTTCTTCTTTACTTCCTGACATGGCATCTAAATAATCAATTAAAATATTTATGGTTTCTATATCAAAATATATGCCTATTTTGCCGGAGCTTAAATCAAATCCTTTTTCAATTATGCATACATCAGCATTTTCACTAATTCTTATTTTACGATTTGTGAGGATTTCTTCTAACATTCTCCTTAGGTTTTCGCTGCAAATTAACTCTACTTCCATGTAACCTCCCCTTTTACTTTAAACTTCAGGCAATGCCCCTGGAATTATAATAGATAATATAATTCCTATAATCACCAGCCCATTCATAATTATAATGGTCATAATATTATGGCCTGCTAATTCTATGATAGCATTAATTAAATAAATTGTAGCCCATATTTTTGTTATTACAACATTAACTTCTATAAATAGAGAGGATTTTCCAAATTCCTTGCTATATCCGCTTCTAGCTTCATACATGGTATAAGGTCTTCCGAGCCTAATGGAAATGAACCCCGTTAAGGCTAATACTACATATGAGGTTAAATATTTATATTGAATAACAGAATCCATTTTCAAATAGAAATAAAATATATTAGAAATAGTGAAGTAAACTAATAATACTCTTGACATAATTCCTATATTTTTATTTATTATCTCTTTTATAAGCAGCACAAGTACAGAAGCAAGTCCTAAAACGAGTCCTAGTTCATTTGAAATACTCCAAAGAAATATCAAAGGCAGAAAACCTAGAGTTACATTTAGAAATGCTTTTAAATTACTGCTCATTATTTTTTCTCCTGTCTTTTTCTAGTGCTTTTTTATGGCCAGTAATCATAAAATCAATCATATTCTTCTGTACTGCTTTCTTAAATTTTTCTCTTTTCATGAAGTATCTCATAACTTTTCCTTGAATTTTCTCCTTAAGAGATACTTTTTTAAATATTTTATTTTTCTTATAGTATTTATAGTCTTCTAAAAAAATAGCTCCTAATTCTCCTTCTATTGCATCTCCAAACAATTTATTTGTAGCTACATTTAAAAAAGTTTCACATTTAAAATAATTTCTTTCAGAGTAGTCTATACTCATTTTAGCAAAAGCATATATTTGATTATCTATAACAGCATTATCTTCAGCTTCATCAGTAACAAATCCAATTAAATTACTTCCTTGTGTGTGAAACTCTAATATCTGCCTTAAATTTTGATTTTCACTTAATTTACCTGAAATTATATAACCTATGTGCTTACCCTTTAAGATAGGAACATGGTTATAGCAAAAGCTTCTATCATAATAAAGCTTAAAACGTGAAGACAAATATCTATCTTTTATAGTTCCTGCAAAAATGATTATGTCTGCATTCTTAATAATATAATCCAGAAATTTCCTATAACCATCTTTATCATCGTAAACACATTTATTTTCAGCAGCACATTTGCAACAGCCAAGACAACCTCCCTTTATATCTACATCATTAAGATTAAGGACTTCTACTGGACTTTTTATATAACTTTTGTATTTATCAATCATCTCATTAAGATTAATATCTTCTTTTGATGCATCTGTTATAATAATTATTTTTTTAGTTGTATCAACAAATTTATCTGTTACTCCGCCCTTATATTCAAAGGTACTTTTACTTACTGAATTATATAATTTACTAGCTGCTAAACCTTCATCAACATAAATAAGTAAATTTTCAAAGAATAATTTAAGTTCTCTTCTTCCATTTTCTTTTGTTAAATCTTGCATTTCATGAGATAGATATTCTACATAGTTCATACCCAAATCTTCACAAATTGCTCTGATATAATTATGGGCATGAATATCTGCATAATGAATAGAAGTAGAAAATGCACTGGTATATTTATTGGAAAAATAGCTTTCTAATTTATTTTCAAATACTAATTCAATAAATCTTTTATACTGAGAATGTACTAAAGCATGATACAGTGGAAAAGCCCATATAATAGCATCTGCTTCTTGAATTTTTCTGCATAAAGATTTTAGCTTTTCAATATCTTCTTCATAAGATTTTGTTTCCTTGATAATGTGAATATACTCAAATTCATGTTTTCCATAATTTTGTTCCAAATACTTTATTGACTGCATTGTAACACTTTTCTCAAACTTTGGACTCCCATTTAAAATAATTATTTTCATAAATTAACACCTCCGCTTTTATATTTTAATTTTATTCAAGAATATAAATTAAAACTACAGATTTCCTTTAAGATGCAATTTAATGTAAATAACATGCATTAAGAATTTGCAAAAGTTAAGCAAATGCATTCCACATTATTTCGGTGGGTATATATTTAATTTAGATATAAATTATTTCTACTCCTGAAAAGCTGACATTACCAACTAACGTTAAATCATTTGTTGTTGTTTGATTATTTCTATTTTTTTCGCTAACAGAACCCAAAAATACATTAGTTTTATCATTAACATTCCAAGTTTTTGGTATATATAATTCTATTCCTGAAAAAGAAGCATTAATCCTAACTATAGCATTTTCATTACTCATGACTGCATTATCGAAATACACCTTCATAGCTCCAAAAGAACAATCAAAATCCCCTTGCTCAAACTTATCAGTATTTATATATTTTATACTAGCACCAAATGAATTTTTAAATGTAACATTACTTTCATCTTCTACATCAATTTTTTCAAACTTATAATCTTCACAATTATGATTGTGATTAACCCAGTTAATGTGTTTATGAAAAATCATAGAAAGACCAATACTACCAAATAGTGCTGCGATTAATACGGTCCAAGGTGTAATCGCTGTAATTCCTAATTGTTTATCATATATTATGGAAAGAAAAGCAATAGGAAATAGAATACCTGCAAAATTAAGACGAAGCAAACTTTTCACAATAACTACTACTAAAAAAACTGTTAACAGTAAACTAAATACATTCACATCTTGGAAGTATCCAAGTTTACTTATAACCAAAAAAATACCCGCTAATATAAATAAAACTCCCCAAAAAATTCTTTCTTTTTTCATATCATTTCCTCTTTTCTAATAATTTAATTTTTAATGGTTTATAATAATATCTTGAAACATATACCTGTTTGTGAGTATTTTGAAATTCAACCTTGCTTGATGATGATAGACTGCGTGTTATGGAGTAAATATGATTTGTATTTAGAATTGTTGATTTTGAAACTCGCATAAAATATCCTGGCAATAATTCTTCAAGTTCATAAAGCTTATATTTCACGTTATATATATCGTCAATGGTATGTGCACAAATACCATTTTCTTCAGTATCAAAAAATAAAATTTCTCCCAAGGAAAGATAATACTCAGTATCACCTTTGTAAAAATTTATACTCTTCTTATGTGATAGTATATCGTCAAGGATACTTTGAATATTTCTAATCTCTTCACTTAGTTCGCTGCATCTAATAATAACTTCATTTTCTTTAATTTTATTATCTACTTCCATTCGTATTTTCATATTTTCACTCCCCACATTCTAATTATATTTACTATTTTTTCCCTTGTAAATATAACAACAGTAAGTGGTAAGTTATTGCTTGTAAGTGGTATATTTTTTATGAAGTATTGTTTTAAAGTAGGTTTATGCAAACAAGGATTACTTCATGATCTGTCTAAATATTCATTTGTGGAGTTTTCAGCTGGAATAAAGTATTATCGAGGATATGTAAGTCCTAATGGTGTTCAAAAAACTGTGGAAGAATATTCAGTAGCATGGCTACATCATAAGGGCAGGAATAAGCATCATTTTGAATATTGGATAGATTACGGAATAAATGAAGAAGATAGCCTAATGGGAATGAAAATGCCTATTAAGTATGTCATAGAAATGTTTATAGATAGAGTATGTGCTTCAAAAAATTATTTAAAAGAAAAGTATACTGATAAAAGTCCATTGAACTATTATGAAAAGAGAAAACATTATTATGTCTTACATAATGAAGTAAGAGCACTTTTAGAAACCTTACTTAATAAACTCGCCTATGAGGGAGAAGATAAAACTTTTACATACATTAAAAATAACATTCTAAAAAATACAAAGTTATAAACTTTATTCCAAGTGTTGAGCTCTTTATATTATTTCTCTCTAATTATCTTGAGTATAGGCATAATTACTTTATTTAAACAAATCCTGTTTTCCCAGAGATACTTCCAAATTCCTAAGAACTGAGATTACTCAATTTTTATATAAAAATTAAATATATGCTGTAAGCAAAACTCCACTAGATATACATTTAGTGGAGTGCTTGTACTTGGAAATTTTTGTTCTCCCCGGGGGCACTTCTGAGACACGGAGTGTTAAAGTTGCCAATATTCAATCAACAATTGAAGAAATTACATTATGTTACATTGCCTTTAAGTAATCTCTTAATTTCAACATTTTATCATTTAAATTAATGTTTCTATTGTTACAATACTCTGAAATCCACTTTTTATCTCTTTCAGTTACATGCTTATCACTAAATCTTTTTAATACCTCAGATAACTTTCTTTTAAAGTTCATAGGATATTCTGACATGCTTGCTGCATTCACCTGCTGGAAACTGCTATGTAGCTCTTCTATGGTAATTTCAGAATTTAAGTACTTTATAAATAACAGTTCATAAAATGCAAAAGGAATAACTCCCTCTATAAGCTCTTTTACGAGAGATTGATGAGGTCCAAAGTCCTTTGTATCATCAGACACAAAAGCAACTATTCCCATAGCTTTTGCTAATGCCACAGCTTGAAGTTCTCCTTGATCAAATAAATACTGATTACTTTCCTTGTACTCTTCAAATAATCCTTTTATGCCCATATCAATTAAATCTTTATTAATAATTACCTTGACTATTCCAGCTTCCACATCCTTTTTAAATTCTTTATATACAGACATGGATTTCCTTTTCATTTCTTTCTCCAGAAGAAAATCATAGATATATAGTTTATCAAATGAAGAATAAAGTAGCTCCTTCTTTCCGCTTTTATATAGATGTATTACTATATCTGTATCTAAAGAAGCATCCATTATTCTAACTCCTTAAATAAATCGTCTAAATCTATATCTTCATTTTCTTCATTTTCCTTCTTAAATACTTCAGCATCTTTATTTAAAAGACCTAAAGCTTTTTCAATGCTGGAGTAAGGTATATAATCATTATTATAATTACTTGTAACATATTCTAAATACTTAGCTGGAACGCTAATAACTTCTGTAGATCTTAATAATTTTTTATCCGCGTTTAGTATTTCAAATAAAGCATTTGATTTTAAAACATTCTTCTCATTGAATAAACTATACATATGGGTTTCTGTTATAAAATTTATATCCTTTAACCTTTTAACTACTGCATTATAGCTAACATTAAATTCAATTTGAATTCTTACTATATCCAAAGCACTTAGCTCTTCTTTTTCTTTTTTAAGCTCATACTTTATATAATCCTCTATTTTATTCTCTGGCATTAAAAAACAATTTGCAAAATAGAATGCTCTTTCCTCACAAATGTCTTCCTTTATTTCTTCAATATCCAAATCAATCTTAAGTCCTTGATTTAAATCCTCAAAATCAAAAACTATATGCCCAAGCTCATGTGCAATAGTAAATATTTCTCTTGAAAGTATCTCCGATGAATTAGAAACTATTACTCTCTTCCCTTCATACACTGTAGCAAACCCTAAAAGAACATCTTTACCAAAAGGATATCTTATATGGTTTATTCCCTTTTGTTCAATCAAACTAAAAATATCTTTAATTCCATATGTTTGTATATTATTTTCTTGTCTTATTTCCATAGCTTTTTTTTCTATGTCACGCTTATTAATCCTCAAGACCATCACGCACCCTCATTTGATAATATAGCTTTTCATGTGCATGAAAAACTTTCAATATCTCTTCAATCTTAGAAACTGATTCTGCAGCTTCTAAAGAAGTATTTTTTTCTCTGAATAGTGCAGTCAATCCCTTTTTTTCTTCTTCAGCACTGGTAATATCATTCGTGGACACACCAAGTACCATTGCAATATTTTTTATCATAACAAATGAAATATCAATCTGTCCGCTCTCAAGTCTAGAATATCGCTGCCTTGTAGTATCTAGAGCCTCTGCCATCTGCTCTTGGCTTATCTTACGCATGGTTCTAAGCTCTTTTATTCTAACTCCTAATGCATAACTCATCATAATCACTCCTTGTATTAAATATATAACATTTTTCAATAAAACTCAATACTCATAGTTATAATTATGTTCCATTAATTATATTTTATTCTTATTCTATTAAATTTTTTACAGCTTTATTCAATTTCCGTTTCAGTTATGACCTTAATTAATGCCATTTCATCTATAATCTTTATATTTCCTTCAAAATGAAATTCTAGAATTTGAAGTTTTACAAACTTATTAGGATATATTCTTCTAACTTCTTCCCAATTCATGAGTTGACTATCTCCTTAAAATTAATTTCTAGCTTTAATACCTTAATTAATCAGCTATACTTTCCCACATTATTTTATACGTCTCCACTATCTCAACATTAGCAATAACAATTTGTAGTGCTTCTGTAAGAGCGTAGCTAAAACTTTCTGATTTATCTCCACCAAAAGTATGACATAACTCATGTATAAATACAGTCAATGCTCCTATAAATGCTTCTCTTTTCAAATGCTTTTCTTTAATACATATTAAATATAATGCCTTCCCCAGAAATATTATAAGAACTTGGATATGTATAATGTTTTTGTACATTGCTTCTATGATATATTGAGTAATTATCATTACTATGAATTTTTTCTCCAAGTAATGGATTTTCTTCATAATAAAATGAATATAATGTTGATATTTTTCCCAATTTCATTTTACACAAAGGTAAACTTTCAGTCAATAGTTATCTTTAATGTTAACATGATGATAGAATCAGACTATTATTAAATAGTCTTTTTTAGCTATTCCTTATTTAACGCATTTCTTTTGACTAGCTCCACTGCTATTTCTAAACAATTGTTTAATACCTGTGTTTGAGCTTCATTCAATTTCTTATCATTTACTTTTATTTTTCCACTTAAAGCCATATTATTAATCATAGCTAATGTATTCTCTAAATCAATACAATTTAAATTATCATCAGAGCAATATGCCCCGCTCATTTCCTTTAAAATATAACTATCATTACATAATAAATAATCCAAAGATGTCTTAAAATAATCTACTAAATTCATAATTGCAGACATTTCAGGTGTTCTTTTATTATTTTCATACTGGCTTATTGTTGCTTTCGTAAAAGAATAATTGTATTTCTCATTAAATTCTTCTGCTAATTGTTCCTGCGTTAAATCTCTGGATAGCCTTAATTTCTTAAATCTATCACCAAAAGTACTCAATGGCTACCTCCATAATTATGTATTTATATATAATTATAGCCTTAATAGGATATTTTTTAAACATATATAAATTCTTAATTACTGTTGCATGTAGTTCTTTTATAACAAACAGTTCATTATTAACTATAGGCAAAATGTTGTTGGTACTTTTTCAACTTTAGATTTAATACAAAGTTCAGTTACGACACCAGCATTATTAAGTAAGAATTCTGTAGTATAAATCACCTTTAGCACTTGCCATCTATCTTCTTTAATAAATGATGCCTTTTCTCTAGCCATTTTATTGTATCCATACTTGTACTTTTTAGGCTTTGATATTTACATACTCTACTATCCTTTATTAGCTCATGATGAGGTTTTGATAATACCGCCTCTACCTGTGGGTGTTACTTTATTTCTTATATTAGGATTTTCATGATATAACTCTATGGTAGCTTTATTTTTTCTTTCAATTACTATTTCATAATTTGTGTATTCCTTAAAGTAAAGGCATTGATCAATGTCTTCTACAAATTCTTTACCTTCTAGCATAATAGTAAGTGATTTTGACTCACCACATCCAATAGTTTCTTTGTTTCCTTTTATAGAAAAATAAACTTCTTCTGTCTCTTAAGGCACATTCAAAAAAACAAGGCAGCAAATTTTCTTTAATAAAATTTACTGCCTAAAATCTTATATTATTCATCATAAGAAATGCTTAGACGTACTTGCTTTCCTGGTAAATTTACACAAGCACCTGTGCCCTTAGTGAAGAACGAAGTGATTCACTTGCTTGTGAGGCAAATATTCCCGAACTTGCTGTCAATTACACGCTACCTATAGAGGTGGGTGCTTGTAACTCTACTACACGAAGTACTAACAATACAAAGTATCTCCTTCCTCAAACGTAGGTTACGATACGGTGATTGACAACACCGTAATACAGCAAGTTTACTCACTATACTCTTTGGAATTAAGTTCTATGTATTCTATACCTTTATTCCAAAGATTCATTGCACCAATTCTATCATCATTAGATTGATAGTTGCAATTTTTACACTTAAAAATATGTTTCCTTTTATCTCTATTGGCTTTTGCAATATGACCACATTTAGGGCAAGTTTGACTTGTGTATTTAGGATCAACTACTATAACCATGGAATTATTCATTTTAGCTTTATATTCAAGCAGTTGTCTAAATTGATAGAAAGCCCAAGATACACAAACATATCTGTTATTATTATTTACTTTTTCAGTAGTAGTTCTTATATTAGTTAAATCTTCAAGAACAAACAAAGTATTTGTTCCATATTTATCAACGAGTGCCTTTGTTACAGTATGATTTATATCTGTAACCCAACGGTTTTCTCTTGAACCAATAGATTTAATTCTACGTTTTGCTGATTTGCTGCCACATTCTTGTAGGTCTTTTCTTAAAATTTTATAGTGACCTCTTTTAGCTTTTATGTGCTTGCCATTATAGAAAATGGTTTTTCCATAACTATCATAGGCAGTTGCTAAAAAGTTAATTCCAAGGTCAATACCCACAATTTTATTAATTTCAAAAGGTGTAGTTTGAGGGTAGTCTTTAGTCATTGGTATGTGCAAAAAGTATTTATTAAATTTATATACTAATTTAGCAGTGCCAAAACTATAAGAACCATCAAAATACTTTTCCATACCTTTAGTTTGATAAGGTATTTTGAGCCTACCTTGTAGGCTATTTATAGAGAATACATCCTTATTTAAAGAATAATCTCTATTCCAAACAAGGTCATATTCTGAATTTTTAAACTTAACTAAAGTAAACTCATGTTTGTTTGACTTATTGGTTTTATATTTGGCAATAGCAGTTTTCATACAACTTTGAGCCATTTGAGATTTTAAATTATAAGTTTCTCTTAAATAATAGTAAGTATCCTGGTTAATCTTTTTCTGATTTAAACAATTATTATCAAAGATATATTTAGATATGTAATTTAATGCTTTTCTTATTTGAAACATTGTTTGTATTAAAATTTCAGTCTGCTCGTCAGTAGAATATATTTGTATTTTAGATGTTATAGTAATATCTATAATATCAACTCCTTTCACTAATATTAGTATATGTTATATTTAGTGAAATTATTATAATAAGAAAGTGAGGTGTAAAAGTGGTAAGTAAAGTGTTGCCTAGCGGCAAGTGGCAATTCCTCCCCCACTTTAGAAGTGGGAGTATCCTTGCCACAATTGGATGAAATGATTGAAATTAGTCGTAAAAAGTGTTATGCTATCAATGGTAAACTAAAATAGAATATCGTTACTACATAATCTTCCCAATTGCAAAATTGCGATAGGGAAGATTATATATTGAAGAGCTTATTTTTATAGGCTCTTTTCAAATGATAAAGAGAGGTAATAATATGATAAAAATTGATAACTTGTCGTACTCATTTCCGCAAAAAGATCTATATAATAAGATTTCATTTACCTTACAAGATGATCAACATTGCGCTTTTATAGGAACAAGTGGTAGTGGAAAAAGTACACTGATAGATATAATTATGGATCCAGAAAGATATATGTTCGATGGTAAGCTCGAGATTGATCCAAATTGTAGAATTGGATATGTAAGTCAATTCTCACAACTAGACAAAACAAAAGAAACTACAGTTTTCGAATATATAGGGGAAGAATTTATTAAGCTACAAAATGAAATAACATCTATTTGTACTGAAATGGAAACATCTTCAGATATTGATACTTTACTAATAAAGTACCAACAAGCTTTAGACTCACTTGATGCAATTGGTGGGGATGATTTCGAAAGCAACCTTAATAAGAAACTAACTCTTTCAAACCTAAACAAGCTTAAAGATCTAATGGTATCTGAACTTAGTGGTGGGCAATTCAAACTTATTCAAGTGATTAAGGAAATGCTTAATAGTCCAGACTTAATGATTATGGATGAACCAGATGTGTTTTTAGACTTTGAAAACCTTAATTCTCTTAAAAATTTAATTAATTCTCACAAAGGAATAATGTTAGTTATTACGCACAATAGATATCTATTGAATCATTGTTTTAATAAAATTATTCACCTTGAAAATATGGAACTTCAAGAGTTTGATGGAAGATATATTGATTATAACTTCACGCTACTTCAAACTAAAATTGAGTTACAAGAACTGTCTATTGCTGATGATGAAGAAATTAAGAGAAACGAGCACATAATCAAGAAACTAAGAGATAGAGCAGAAATTACAGGTGAAACTTCTGCTGGAAGATATCTAAAAGCTAGAATGAAATTTCAAGAAAGATTAGAAGAGCGTAGAATTAAAACACCATTTGTAGAGATTAAACAACCAGGTATCCGTTTAGTTACTAATAATGAAATCGAAGAAACCATTGCTTTAAAAGTTAATGATTACAATGCTAGCTTTGATGAGATGCTTTTAGAAAATGTTAACTTTGAGATTAAATCTACTGATAAAGTAGCTCTTATAGGTTCAAATGGTATCGGCAAAACGACTTTACTACGAGACATCTTTAAAAATAATCATGATTCTATTGAAATAAATTCTGACGTTGAAGTAGCTTATTTATCTCAGCTTCAAGGAGAAATACTAAATGAGTCTAATACAATACTTGAAGAATTTCTAGATGCAGGATTTAAAACTTATGATGAGATTAGATCATATATTTCAAACTATGATTTTGACGAAGAAATCATAAACCAAAAGATAGAATCTTTATCTGGTGGAGAAAAGAATATACTTCAATTGGCTAAAATTTCTGCAAGTAAAGCAAACATGTTGCTTCTCGATGAACCAACAAGTCATTTAGATACCTATTCACAAATAGCACTTGAGAAAGCCATAGAAAATTATAAAGGTGCGATTCTAATGATTTCTCATGATTACTATTCTATAATAAACTGTATGGATTATGTTTTAATCATTGAAGATAAGACAATTAGAAAAATGAGTATGAAAAAATTTAGAAAGATGATTTATGCTCGTTATTTTGATAAAGACTATTTAGAAATTGAACAAAAGAAAAGATCAGTTGAAATGAAAATAGAATTAGCTTTACAACGTACTGATTTTGAGCTTGCAAAAATTTTATCTGAAGAGTTAGAATCGCTGATTAAGTTACTTTAAATCTTATATTTTTTACTGGGGATGTTAGCTAACATCCCTTTCTTTTGTACCATATCCTTAAATATAAATTCTGCCATTGGATAATTGAAAGCTTACTTGCAAGCTCTGCTTTTAATATAGCTTAAATAATTTCACCGCAGTCTTTGCAATTTTATATATTGGTGTTTCCAACTCCCTACGAGCATTCTTCAGTTCTTTTCGAACTTCTATATGCTGTGGGCAATGTTTTTCACATTTACCACATTCAACGCACTGTGAAGCACTGCTTGAATTTTTTCGTAAAGCAGTACACATAAGATATTCTCTCCTGCCATTTTTCTTATTTTCAGCATACATCATATTGTAGGAGTGAAAAGTTCCTGGGATGTCTACCCCTTTATGACATGGCATACAATAGGCACAGCCTGTACAGCCTACTTTAATGTTTCTGTTGATTTCATTCTTAACTTGTTCTATTAATTCGAAATCCTCTTTTGTAAATTCACCTGCTGTTACATCTTTTGCAACTTTTATATTCTCCTGAACCATTTCAAGAGAATTCATTCCAGACAGTACACAGGTAACTTCAGGTTGATTCCAAAGCCAACGGAATGCCCATTCTGCAGCGGTACGCTTCCTTGAATTCTGCTTTATTATACTCTTAGCCTTCTCCGGTAATAGATTAACTAGTCTTCCACCTCTTAATGGCTCCATTATAATTACAGGAAGTCCTTTGTTACTCGCGGCTTCAAGTCCCTTTCTTCCTGCCTGACTATGTTCATCTAAATAATTATATTGAATCTGACAGAAGTCCCAATCATACGCATCTAACAACTGAAGAAAAGTTTCTGTATTTCCATGATAAGAAAATCCAATATTACGAATTTGCCCATTGAGAACTTTTTCCTTTAACCATTCATCAACACCTAATGCTTTTAAGCGGTCCCATGTCATCACATCAGTAAGCATATGCATAAGATAATAGTCAATATGATCTGTCTGAAGTCTTCTTAATTGTTCATTAAAATACTTTTCTAAATCCTTTTTTGACTTAACCATGTAATGGGGAAGCTTTGTCGCAATATATATTTTATCCCTACAATTATTTCTTTTTAGGATTTCACCAAATGTTGCCTCACTGCCTGGATAAACATAAGCGGTATCAAAATAATTGACCCCATCATTTATTGCTTCCATAACTTCTTTTTCTGCCTTATCAATATCAACGCTACTTCCCTTTTTAGTAAAACGCATACAGCCATAGCCTAATATAGATAGCTCGTCTCCCTTTTTGTCTTTTCTATACTTCATGCCCGAGGTTTTTTCTACAGACTCCATTATTGTAACCACCTTATTAAAAATATACACAATATATATGTATTATTAATGTTATAACAAATTGAACAGTTTGCCAACTAAATAAGTTCAGTCATTCTTCCTCCAGAAATATCCCTTAAAAATTTGATTTATGTACAACAATAGAATGATGCTTTGCAGAAAGGCTTCAGATTTCTTAAATACAAAGTTTGAATTAGTGATGAATGGTACAAAGGTTTTATAGAAATGGCAATATAAAGACATTATATAATACAATAGGAATTACTGCTGGCACTCTGTTGATAAAGATGAATAACATAAATTTTTTCTGCAAATAATAAAAAGTAAAGAAGGTGGTGATATTAATGAGTGATTCCGAATACAACAATGATAAGAGCAATAAGAGTAAAACTGCCAAAAAAAAGAATAAGAATAAAAATAGTAATAAAAATGATTTCAAATAATATATTGCGATTTTAAGTATATATATTTCATTATTAATGAAAACTAAAAACTTCAAGAAACTTATGAATGAATAGCTTTAGAAAAATCTAAGGCTATTTTTTTAATTTTATTTTTAATGGCATAGTATATAGTAATTAAATTTCGATACATTTACTGCCTAGAATCAAAATATCAGAAAAGTGCCTATTATTTAGAAGTTAATTTTCACTCTCATTTTAGCCACTTCTTCAATACTTAATCCTATTAATTTACTAATAGCTTCATCATCCAACCCTAAATTGATAGCATTTTTAACAATTTCAATTCTATCTTGTTTTTTTGTTTCTTTCTTAACCTTTTCTTTCATTTCCTCTATCATAAAAGCATTATTTGCAACCATCTTTTCCACTCCTTCTTTGTTAGAATCTAATATTTTAACTGCATCTTCCGATATAGTTTCATCAACAGTATTTCTTATCCAATGCTTCACTGATATCAATATTCATACGTTCGGCTAAGATAATAATCCACCATATGTATTCTAAAGAAATAGAGAATTCAGAAAAAAACCTTTATGATCTTGAGGAAATGTTTAATATGAGCGAAATATTTGATTTAAAACAACTACTTATTTTAATAATGAGTTAGAAATAGGCAGTCTATCTTTTTAAGCAATAGACTGCCTACTAGTAATTTTACAAAAAGGACTGACCATAATGTTTAAATGCATTTTTAGTATCTCTATATTGTCTTATCAGAACTATTTTAGGAACATCAATAAATTGCTTATTAATTGAAGATAGCAAACTATTATTTGAATAATTATAGGCTTCATTTAATCCATACCTTCTGTAAAGTTCATCGTATTCATTATTTGCTTTTTCATCCCCACCATCAAAAAGCTGATTATGATCACCCATAATAACTACATTTCTTGCACATGATAAAATTAAAGCGCCTGTAACAATGTCTAATCTTGAAGCTTCATCTATAATCACATAATCAAATAAATGCTTAAGAGTTGCACAGTTTACAAATGAATTAGTTGACGTAATTATTGCTGGATATTTGCTAATTATATCTCTTAATTTATTGTTTATTTCATCATTTTTCAAAATGCTTTTATATCTTTTATATAAAATTCCTTTTAATATATCCAAAGAATTTTCTTTATGCCTTTTTATTTCATCTTCAATATTGTATCTATCCAGCTTATTTTTTAAACTATCAATTTCTTCATCTATTTCATCTAATTTTAATTTGTTATATCTCTTTATAAGAGATTTTTTTATGATTTCAAAGCTATTATTATAAAACTCAAAGTTCGAAATGCTGTATTTGAATAAAAATTTAATTTTATATAAAAACTTTATATCTTTATCCTTTTTTATAAGCATAGTGTATTCCTCTAGCAAGGACATAATTTTATCTGCACTTTGGTTTAATAATGAAGTTGGCAGATTAGATTGGTTTCCATTATCAAAGCCAGAATTTTCATTGGCTAAATTTGCTTTTTGCATTTGCATTATAATCAATTTATCTTCATTTTCTAATATTTCATCTAAAGTATTTTGTATATCTTTAAGCTCTCCTCTTTCCTTTTGTAAATTCCTATTTTCATCAAGTTCTTCGCCCCTTTTATCTTCAGAGGAATCAGGCTCATTTTCTGTTAAATTTGCTGCTATAAAATCAATCTCAGATTGTTTAAGCATTTTAAAAATTTTTGAAGCAGAAAAGTTATTGTCAGTGACAATAGCTACTGTTTTACCTTCTATAACAATATTTGAAACAATATTTAATATTGCATCTGCTCTGCTTGTTATAGAAGAACTTTCAATAATGCTGATTTGATTATTTAAAGCCATTTGCACTGCTTCTTTTTGATTTATGTTAAATCCAAAAAGAATTATTTTAAAATTATGATTTTCAACTTTTTCTATTGGTTTTTGGTTTAAATACTTTGCCAAAACACTATTTGGATTTATATCTTTTAAATCTTTAAATAACTTGCTTACAGCGTTATTCCTATCTTGAAACGAAATATGATTTGAAAGCTCTTTTAAATATCTGAAAATCTTATTATTATTAAAATCCTCATGTATTTCATCTTGTAATTTTTTTGTACACCCTATAAGCATTTTTCGCCTCCATATAACTAGGTTCTTTTAAATTAAATATTATCATTCTTATATATACAGCCCTCATAAATTAATTGTAATATTATTATACATTAAAAATCAATGAACAAAAAGCCATCAACCCCTGATGTTTCCTATAAATTGTTATATTGTTATCTTTTTAACTTTTTTCCTTTTTTCCTTTTTTCCTTTTTTCCTTTTTAAATTGTAAAACATTTATCTTTAAACCCATATTCCTTTTTTTAAATATTTATTGGAAACTTTAAAACAATATTTCTTTTTAAAAAGGTTTATGGGTATGTTTAAGCAAAAGGCCTCTTGAATAGCATTATGTAAATCTCCTAAAGTATGCTTATGTGATAAGCTTATTTTCCTCCATAAGGTTTTTGATAAGCTTACTTTAAAGCTATAAACTCCACTTCTATCTAGCATATTTTAATTTTAAACTTTAAACTATTTATCAATTTATAAATATATTTAACCAAAAAATAAGAGCTTACTATTTTACATAAACTCTTATAAACCTGCAACATTTTTAACTATTTAGTTCTAATGTCATATTTTTAATATTTATATTAGCGTTAAGTATTTTTAATATATCTAAACCTATAAGTAAATCAATATCTATTCCGTAGTCCATATCGCCTATTGATAAACAAATGTTCTTAAGTGCAATATCATTTAACTTTAATGTTTCAAAGTTTTTAACAAGAATTTTTTCGTAGCCACCTATCCCTTGAGCATTTTTTATTTTTTCATTTCCATCTAATAAAATATAATCAGCATTAATTAATGTAGTAGCCGAACCAGTATCAATTAAAACATTTTCCAAATGTAAGTTTTGGGTATTAATTATTAAATCTAGTGAACAAAATAACAAATAATTTTGGTATCTTAATTTAATCATCTAATTAATCCAATCCTCTCATTTTCGTAAATTAACAATTCATCTTTTGTATTACCGAAACTTAATTCACGTGTTTTATCTTTCCTATGAAGCATACGATAACACTTAAAAGCGTCATTAATATCCTCAAAAACCTCTATTATGGCTACATCTTCAATAATTAATTTATTATCTTCTTCATGTTGTTTTAAACTATCAAATACAATCCACTTATTGGGATATGTTTTTCTTACTTCATTCCATAGCATAATTAGACATCTCCTTTTTTTGTATTCTGATTTAATTATAGCATATCCATAATAATATTGACCAAAAACTCTCGTCCACATGCTCCTGAAAATACTTTTACTAATCAAATTAACTATGGAAACATTAATATCGGCAATAACAGAATAATGAAACTAACTTCTTCTGATATTAGTACAATTCAAAAAGCTCATGATATATTAGCAAAAAATTATCATATGTCAATTGGTGAATACACAAATCATATTAAAATGACTATGCTATGAGTCTTTTGTCAACAACAGACTTAAGTGTTGAAGATATAGCTTACAAAGTTGGGTACAATTATTCTGCAAATTTTTCTAAGATGTTTAAAAAGAATTCAAATTTTCTTAATGGATATCCAGCTAATTCGATATATTCTTTTTATGAAGTCTTGATTAAATTTTCTTTTAAGCTCATTACTCCATTGTTCAACCAATGATGGTGGAACTATTCTACTTAGTGTTTCTGACGATAAAAAAATACTTAGCATGGATTTATAAACGTTATCATAGGCAAATATGAAAGATAAAGCCTTTTTCTATAAATTTAATGTATGTAAGATTGTGCTAAAATTATTATAGTTATTTTAATTAGGCACATGGACTTATTATTTTTTTAATTGTGCCTTAGTACTATAAGAAGAAGTCTGGAGTGAATAATTATGAGTTATATTCAAAAAGGTACCAAGGAATTTCGTTTAACTAGCCTTGCACTATTTGCTGGTGGCTTTAATACTTTCGCAATTTTATACAGTACCCAACCACTGATGCCATTTTTATCTAAAGAATTTGGTATATCACCTATGGTTGCAAGTTTGTCGCTATCAATAACAACCTGTACTTTAGCACTAAGTATGTTACTTTTCGGCTCAATTTCAGAGGTGTTAGGACGAAAACCAATTATGTGCTTTTCTCTTTTTGCCACATCAATACTAGCTGTATTATCTGCTTTTGTTCCTAATTTTAGCAGCTTATTGGTTTTAAGATGTTTAGAAGGATTTGTTTTAGCCGGATTACCTGCTATTGCCATGGCCTATATTAGTGAAGAAGTTGATAAATCAAGCTTAGGAATGGTTATGGGCCTATATATAAGTGGAAATTCAATTGGAGGAATGAGCGGACGTATTATCATAGGGGTTATTAGTGATTTCTTTAACTGGAGATTGGCTTTAGGATGTATTGGGCTTTTAGGACTTATAGCTAGTTTTCTATTTTGGTCAAAACTGCCTTCCTCAAAACATTTTGAAGGAAGATCTTTTGAAATTGCAAAGCTGATAAAATCTATTGTGAATCATTTAAAAAATCCAAAATTACTCTGCTTATATTGCATTGGATTTTTAATTATGGGAAGTTTTGTTTCTTTATATAATTATATTGGTTATCAATTAGTTGAGTCTCCATATAACCTTAGTTCAACTTTAGTCAGCTTTATTTTTGTAATTTATATAGTAGGAACTTTTAGTTCTACTTTCATGGGACGCTTGGCTGACAAACATGGACAATATAAAATTCTCTGGGTTTCACTGATTATAATGCTGTTTGGCATATGTATGACTTTAAATATAAACTTATTTTTAAAAATTATAGGAATAGCTCTTTTAACTTTTGGTTTTTTTGCAGGTCATTCACTCATCAGCAGCTGGATTGGTAAACTAGCAACTCATGATAAGGCACAAGCCTCTTCTCTTTATTTACTATTTTATTATGTGGGTTCTAGCATAGGAGGAACAGTTGGTGGAAGATTTTGGTCCTCCTATGGATGGAGCGGCGTAGTTAGCATGATTTCATTATTTTTAGTAACAGCGTTTTTAGTTTTATTTACTTTATCAGCAATTATAAAGCATAACTCATCTGAAGATAAAAAAATACATGTAAGTATGAAAATATAGATAAGTAGCAATTTCAACTATTTTTTCTTTTATAACAGCCAAGATTTTTGAAGCACCAAATCTTGGCTTAAATAACATTACATTAGAATCCTCCTGTATATTCTAAATATTTATTGAAACAATTTCTATTTAAAGATATTAAAAATTCCTTCCCCATACTTTTCAACTTTTATTTCGCCAAAACCTTTTATAGCTAAAAGTTGCTCTTTTGTTTTGGGTTTAGATTTCATTATTTCCTCCATTTGCTCATTATTAAAGACAACATAAGGTTTTATATTATCTTTTTTTGAAATTTCAGTTCTAAACTGCTTTAATTTATTTCTTATTTCCACTTCCTTATCAAGATTATCTTCAGTGTCAATTTTCTCATTTAAATCCAAGCCATTAGCAACATGTTCTCTTATAATCTTTAAAACATCATCACCATACTTATCAATTTTCACCTGAGCTAGTCCTTTAATTTCAAACAATTGTGCATTTGTTTGTGGTTTTATTTCTACAAGATTGTTTATTGTACTACTAGAAAAAATCAAATGATATTTATAGCTGTTATAACCTTGTTCTTTAGCTTTCTCATTCCTATACAGCTTTAATTTTTCTGCCAACTGCTTATCACTTTCACTTAATACAAAAGCTCCTTCTACTTTCTCATTAATTAATTTTTCTGACACTTCCATGTCATTAGTAGAAGTTGCATTTTCTTTCTCAATACCTTTTTCATCAAAGCTACTTTCAGTATTGAAATCTTGTTCTGCTATGCCAAACTTTGCTTTATAATCAATGCTTTTAAGAGTATGTTTTTCTTTAAAGTAATTTGCAATTTTAAAAGCGGTTTCTTCTTTTATAGCTATATTTTTCAATTCATTATCTAAATCCTGAACATAATCACATAACTTTTCAGCTCTTATTATCTGATCCTGAATTTCTTTAGATGCATAGCTTTTTCTTATGATAGCTTTTGGATTAGCCATTATAACAAGGGATCTTATTGGCACATTGTCACAACCAAAAACCTCCTTAAGAATTTTCTTAATTGAATTTACATGTTTTTTATTTTGCTCAATTGGGCTATACATACCAGTTTTATTTTCATATCCATTCTTATTTTTATAAACTCTGCTAAATTCACCCTCATTATTTATATTTACATCCCCTAGGAGCTGCTTTGTTTCCATAACACAAATATATTTTTTTGTTATTACTAAATAATCAATTTGAGTAGCTAAATCATCATATTCAATTCTTATATCATGTAAATACAAAAAAGGTAAAGTGCAATTTCTCAGTTCAAAATCAACAGTACCTTCACCTTTTAATCCCATCTTCATTGCTATTATTTCTTTGTTCACTAATTCCTTTTTTTTATCATTATTTAATTTTGATAACAATTCATTTAATGCTTTTAAATTATCATTTTCTGCTGAAAATTCTTTAACAGCCGTTGGTTTTGAAATTGTTTTAAACTGTGAATTTTCTATATTAAATAAATTCGTGAAAAATCCCATGTTATACACCTTGCTTTCAGTAATTTGATTTTTAAGAATTTGTTTTATTTCCATTATTGCTCTTCTCATATTGATATAATTATAAGTTTATTGTAAAGAATAATTATATCATAATTCGCCCTATTTATCCACCATTTGTCATAATTGGTTCTCTTAGTTTATTTGTATAATTCAATTTATATTTTTAGACAAAAAAGACTAACAGATGAATAAAATATTTTTCTGTTAGTCTTTACATTTTTCTTATTAATTTGAATTAGCATCAATCAATTCTTCCTTTATATTCTGACCAATCTGCTCTAACAGGTATTAATTTAAAGAATATAGTCCTTAGGCTATTTATAGATAACTTCTCTTATTTTTACAAATTGCGAATGCTACCTGGTACCCTTGCTAAGTTTACCATCCTAATTTTTGCCCTTTTACTGTAAAATGACTATCATCATTTTTAAATTCTATATTAAAATTATTATTCTTGTCTACAGTTATCTTTGTTAAAGTGGCTTGGCCCATAACTTCTGTATTTACTTCTTCATCTTTAAAATAGTACATTAAAGCCTTTAGTGTTATTCCATGAACTACTACAAAAATAGTTTTTCCTCTGTTTTGCTCTATCAACTTATCCATAGTTTCACTTATTCTAGTTCTAACACATCCTAATGTTTCACCATTTGGAGCACATAAATTAACATCACCCTTCATAATAAAATCAATATTCCATTCTGGATTTTCTTTCATAACTTCATCTGTTCTTCTACCTTCATAATCACCAAAGCACATTTCCATTAATCCATCATTTGTTATAACTTCTATGTTCTTTTCCCCTTTAATTATGTTAGCAGTATCTAATGCTCTTTCTATTGGACTTGAATATATAACATCAATATCTATATCTTTAATCCTGTCCCGAAGCTCCATAGCTCTAGCTATTCCAGCCTGTGTTAAAGGCGAGTTTCCTCTCCCCTGTAATCTTCTTTCAATATTCCATTCTGTTTGTCCATGTCTTGTTAGATATACTACAGTATTCATTAGTTGTTTTCTCCTCATATAATTAATTTTATAGTCATCATTTAATTTTTTTATAAAAGAATATGGCTACAAGATCATATCCAATATTGTTTTTTCATCAATGCCATTTGTAGCTGAAATTGAATATGATATACCATCCTTTTCCCATATAACTAAATTATATTCTTTACTTTTGTTTCCTTCCAAATTTATGTTTATTCCGTTTACTTTGGCTGTATTCTTAACTTGGTAAACATTATAATCCCCACTTATATTATCAATACCTTTACCTGCTCTAAAAATTATATTGTTATTACCATCATTATACTCTACTTGTATTATTTCATTTGATATAACACTTATGCTTTCCATTTTAAATCCTTTAGGCAATGTTTTTAATGGGTTTACTTTTAAATTTAATGCTTTTTCAGCTTCATCTAATGTCTTATATTCTTGAATATAATTTGCGGATTCCTCTGCTACAACTGATGTGCCTAAAACACTATTATCTGTATTATTTCCAGATATTTTATTGCTCATTATATCTCCAGCTGTTGTTTTTGGTTCTGTGCTTGTTGGATTCTTATTTTCCTTATTATTAATATCTTCTTCAGGATTTGTTTTTGATGAAATATTTGAATTTTCTATAGCTTTGTCATTATTATTTTGTGATGTTTGACTTTTTTCTACCTCTGAGCTTGAGTTGGCTTGTAAATTATCTTTGTTCTTTTCTTCTTGCCCGATTTTTGAGCTGGTATTACTCTCTACTTTCATATAACCATCACTATTATTATAATTATTATTATTTTGATCTAAGTTTTGATCTTCCTTATGATTATTGTTAGAGATTTCTTTGCTATCCTTACTATAAACAAATTCATTATCATCACTAGTTTTCAAGTCATTATTTTCATCATCATAACTTTTTGCTGTTTCTTTCTGCTCTAAATCATTAGGTGCATGTTTAAAAAGCATATGATAATTCTTAGCTACACTTAGGCATAAGACTACCGTAAAGCATGCTGCTACCATCTGCATATTTCTTTTAAGGTTATAATATTTTTTTACTTTTGGTATAGTAGTTTTAACTTTCATATTTTTTTCTGCACTATTGTCATTTTCATTTGCAGCCAAAACATTTTGGAGTATTCTTTTTTTCATATCATTATTCATTACTATTTTATTTATTTCTTCTTTATATTTCTTACTCAAAATCATACTCCTCCTTTAGCTCTTTTTTCAGCATGTTTCTTCCTCTGCTAAGTAATGATCTCACTGTTGCTTCTTTCCTATCTACTATATTTGATATTTCAACCGTAGTATATCCTTCGTAATAATATAAATGAATAATCTCCCTATATTTTAGCGGGAGTTTTATAACCTGTTTTAAAACATTACTGTCCTTATATTCATCATAACAAGGCATGTCTGTTAATTCTACATGCTTTTTAAACCAGGCAGATTTCAATTTATTTTTACAGATATTTCTGGTAACACAAATAAGCCAATGCTTTTTATGGTCCTCACTTTCAAATATCTCTATATTTTTAAGCAGTTGTATAAAAACGTCTTGGACAGCATCTTCTGCATCATGTATATTTTTCATGTATGAATATGCAAGTCTCAGCAGCATATCTCCATAATGCTCTAAATCTTGTGAAATAATTTCATCCGTACGCAATGAAACCTCTTTCATAAAAAAACTCATCCTTCCATCCAGTAGCACAATGTATTAAAAAGTACTCTTTATTATCTTAATTATATCGTCTTGTTTCATGTCATCATTTACTGAAATAGAATATGACATATTATTTACACTCCAAACTGCAACTTTGATAAGATTATCATCTCCTTTTAATTTAACTTCGTTACCATTTATATTTACAATATTATTAGTCTTGTAGTTATTATAATCACCACTTATATCCTCTACTCCTTGTCCCATTCTAAATAAAATATCATTTTGTTTATTTATATAGCAGATTTGAAATAAATTTCTTGATATCGTGTTTATATATTTAATATTATATTTACCTAATAATTCTTTTGGTACTGTAACTTTAAATTTTAATACTTGTTGAGCCTCATCTATAGTATCGAAGCCTTCAATAGGATTTATTATATCCTCAACATCTGCAGTTTGAGTTACTACAGTAGATGCAGGCTTACCATCCCATTTACCGTTTTGATCTACTTTATAGCCATCTGGAGTTACTGTACTTACGGCCATTTCTCCATTATTTAATAAATAGTACCAATTACCGTTGGTTTGAACCCAGCCTCTTTGCATTATGCCATTATTATTCATAAAATACCACTTATTATTTATTAACTTCCATCCTAATGATAACTCTCCATTAAGTGAATAAATCCATTGTCCATCTTTATTTCTTACAAAAAAACTTCCTACTGTTTTTTCATCATTGAATAGAAAATTATACATATTAATTGGAACATATACAATATTATCATCTATTATAGGCTCTGCACCTAATTCATGCATCATAGTTAATCCTATAGCATTACTGCTTGAATAATAATAACCATCCATTCCCACGTAAACATTTGTTTTAATTTCACCATTATCTAAACTTACAATTTTATTATCCTTATATGCCTTAACTTTAAAACCAAGACTTTCTGCTGTAGTTTTAAGTGGAACCATAACCTTGCCTTTATATATTAAAACTCCGTTTCTTCCAATTTCAATATTCTTTCCGCATATTACTACCTTGTTAATATCTACATCTTTAGGTGCATAATTTGATATTAGAAAAGCATCTTCAATAACCTCTGACTTTGATTTTTGAGTATCTAAATCTGCTGCAAACGCTTGAGCAGACATTCCCATAATTGTCACTGCAGTTAATAAGCCTATCATTAATTTTTTCATATTATTATCTTCTCCTTCTAAGTTCGGCACAATCAAAAAAATAACAAATCCATGTGCCTTACATCTTAATTTTTCCTTTTACATTAGTAATACAATCCAACTTAGAAAAGTGTTGCAAAACTTTATAAAGTTTTATAAAAAAATCATAAGTTCATAAAAAAATAGCAGGTTTTATGCATGATATTGGCAATATGATTAATCGTCATGATCATGCACAAACTGGTGCTCTCCTTACCTTTCAAATATTAAAAGATATGGGTATGGATCCACAGGAAATATTTTTAGTTACAGCTGCAATTGGAAACCACGATGAAGGTACAGGTCAACCAGTTAATTTAATTTCATCAGCTTTAATATTAGCTGATAAGGTAGATGTAAGAAGAAGCCGTGTAAGAAATGATGATTTTTCTACTTTTGATATTCATGATAGGGTAAACTATGCAGTAGAAAAGAGTGATGTCTATGTAAATAAAGGTGATAAATTAGTACAATTATCTTTGACTATTGACACTAAAATTTGTTCCTTAATGGAGTACTTTGAGATATTTTTAAATAGAATGATGCTTTGCAGAAAGGCTTCAGATTTTTTAAATACAAAGTTTGAATTAGTGATGAATGGTACAAAGGTTTTATAGAAATGGCAATAAAAATGATTTCAAATAATATATTGTAATTTCAAGATAATTAAAATAAGGAGCTCAATAGTCCATAGAGCTCCTCGCTGCTACAAAACTAACTTGTTAGTTTTGCAACAGCCCCTTTTCATAATCACTATACAATTTATAATTCTTAAAGTTACAGTTACTTAATTATATTAACTGTTCCTTCTTTTCTTGGTGCTGGAGATGGTGTATCAACAGCTTTATATCCAAACACTCCTGATCCTACTGGATTGTAGCCTTCTGGTATACCTAGTTCTTTTTTTAATTCTTTACTTTCTTCTGAGCTGAATACAGAATTTAAAGCATGAATCCAACAAGATCCTATATCTAATGATTCTGCAGCAAGAAACATATTTTCCAATGCCAAACTACCATCATTTTGTGGAGCTATAGCCTTTTCATCTCCTGATACAATTATAAGGGTAGGTGCATTGTAAAAAGGATTAAAGTCCTCTGCTTTTGCTCTATCTTCAAAATTCTTATTCCCAGAATTAAAAAAAGCTGTTTTTATTGCTTGAATTATTTTTTGAATAACTTCCTTGTTTTGCACAACGGTAAAATGCCATGATTGTTGATTCATTGCACTTGGTGCAAATCTACCAGCATCTAATATTGCTTGTAATTCCTCATCTTTAATTTGTTCTTCCTTATACTTACGAATACTTCTTCTATTCATAATATTTTTTATAGTTTCATTCATTTTCTTCTCTCCATTTCCATTTTAAATTTCAATTTTAATCATATATATGTTGCAATAATAAAATTACATAAAAAAACTACATACCTGGAAAACTATTAGATATACAATGTAAAGAAGTAATTGCAACATATCTATATTAAAATTAATTAATAACATTAATTAATGCTATTTTTTACAACTACCATTATTTTTTATACATAAGATATATAAATGAACTATACTCTCTATCTATTGTTCATCATTTCAAATCTTTTATCTAGTTCTTCTCTTGAAGCTTTTTTTAAATCTACTGATGAGCCATATCCTATCTCAAATTCATCCTTTTGAATACCATTCATAACAGCTTCTACAAATTCGGCTGATGTTGGTGTCTTAAAATTAACTAGATTTGTTCCACTTTTTGCTCTTCCCTCCATATTTAATTCAGTATCAAGTATCATTGGCGGTATAACTTCAAAAACTTTTATGTCTAAATCTTTTAGCTGATGTCTTAGTGTCATGCTATAGGTGTGCAGTGCTGCTTTTGTTGCACAGTAAATAGGCATGCGAGCCATTGGTGTGAATGCAAGACCAGAAGAAATGTTTATTATTGCTGTATCTTTTTTGTCCCTAAAAAATGGTATAAATTGAGCTGAAAGGTAAATTGGTGCTTCTAAATTAATTTTAAGTTCATCTGATCCATTCTTTAATTCCGCTACTCCTTTTGTTAGATCAATAGTTCTTTGAATTCCAGCATTATTAATAATAATATTTAAATCCGGAAAATTAGTTGTAGTCCATTCAAATAAAGATTGACGTTCCTCTTCATCTGAAACATCACACACTCTTATTACCAGTTCAGGATGACTCTTTTGAGCCTCCTTTAGCTTATCTTCTCTACGACCGCAGATTATAACCTTATTTCCAATTTTAAGAAAAGCTTCTGCAAAGGCATATCCAATTCCAGTTGCCCCCCCAGTAATTAAGATTGTATTTCCTTGAATTTGCATAATATAACATCTCCTTTTTACATTATTTTATCTCTATAGGTTTCTGAACATTCCATTGACTTTAATTTTTCAATCACGGAATCATCGTTCCAAAAATGCATTGGATATGCTTTATCTGTATCAGTACTTTTCATGAAATAATCAAAACCCAAATGAAATTTATCCTCTTGTCTAGAATCCAAAACCAAAAAAGCAACATCAAAATGTCTGTTCTTTATTTTCCCTATCTCATTCCTATATTCTTCTGTATTCTTTATATTATTCTCTTCGCTTTTATGATTCCAAGACCATAAATGAAGATCGCCTGCATGATATATTGTTTTACCATTTACTGAAATTATAAAGGCAACTCCCTCATCTGTAGAGTTTAGGGTTTCTATTTTGTAATAGTTTAAAAAGTTTTTTAAATTCAATTCCATTCTACAATTTACAGTTCCAACAAAATGCTTATAATATTATTGGACAATATTAATAGGGCTTTCATTAATAAATGCTTCAATGTTTTCTGCTAAGAGATTTATAAGTCTTTGTCTTGATTCAAGGCATCTCCAGCCTATATGTGGAGTAAGAATAACATTCTTCATATTAAAAAGTGGGTTATTTAATTCTGGAGGTTCTTGTTCTTGAACATCAAGTGCTGCTCCTGCAACTTTTTTATTTTTAAGGGCTTCAATTAAATCCATTTCATTTATAAGTGCACCCCTTGCAGTATTTATAATAAAAGCTTGTGGCTTCATAAATTCTAATTTAGACTTATTAATAAGATGCTTTGTATCCAACGTCAGAGGACAATGCAAAGTAACAAAATCACTCTCCTTAAGAAGTTCTTCAAGACTGACAAATTTAATATCAGAATCTCCTAAATCTTTTGGTGTTCTACTATATACAATTATATTCATCCCTAGTGCTTTAGCTACTTTCATTACCTGCTGACCAATAGCTCCAGCACCAATAACTCCAAGAGTTTTATTTTGTATTTCAAAATGAGGTACTTGAAGATACTTAGTAAAGTTATCATAATTTTTATTTTCAATCATCCTTTGCTGTTCTGATAATGATGAAGTTAAATTCAATATAAATGTAATAACTAACTGAGCTACTGCCTCACTACTATAACCGGGTACATTACATACAGATATACTTTTTTCTTTTGCCGCTTCAATATCAATGTTATTATAACCTGTACCAGCTTCACAGATTAATTTAACACAAGGCGGAAATTTTTCAATTAAATCTCTACCAATTGTCATTTCTTTTGTAATTACTATTTCTTGGTCTTTAACTCTTTCTAGAATTTCCTCATTATTGCTATGTTCGTATTTAGTAACTTGACCTAACTTATCTAGCGATGAAAAATTCAGTTTATTATCAAAATTTATTTTGCTTGAATTAAGAAATATAATATTATTCATTTTTCTCCCCCAGCTTTCCTTGTAATCTATTTTATAGTTATACTATTATTAATTCTTTTAACAGGTAAGGTTCTTACTCTCATATTTGTATCTTTATTCCTGCTTATATAGATATTATATAATATATGTAGTATAATATGCAAAATTAAAAATTGGTGGAAAAATAGATGAATTAGTAATCTGGGATAAATTAAAATGTAAATTATCGTCTGTTTCTGCAATTATTTGATTTGATTAGCTACATCCCTTTTCGGCAATAAACAACAAAATCTAACCATTCATCTGCCATTTTTTCATATTTAAGTATTTTTAATTCACTATTTTTAATATAAGAATATATATTAACAATATGATTTGGTCTTTTAGATAAAGCCCATCGTTTAGCTTGTTTTTCAATATTAGTGCAAGAAAAACCATATCCAAAGTCTTTATATTTTACAAATTATAGGTGCTACCTGGTACCCTTGCGAGGACAGTCTACTGTCCGAGATTCTATTAATAACAACCTTATTCATTACAATCTGCTAAAATCTAAGATTTTCTAAGTACAAGAAAACCTCAGCTTACTAAACATTATTTTTTATTTCTTAATTTTATAATATCCTCTAATGATAACCCTGTTTTACTAGCTATAGTTTCATTATCAAGTACGTCTAATAATGACTTAGCAACTTCAATCATAGCTTTATTAAATCCTCGTTCTTCAGCTGAACTAATCATATTAGCTCTCTCATGAAGTGATCTTTCTCTCTCCCAATAAATATTCATGGTTTCTTTATCACTACTTAAGTATTCAAGTTTATCTTCAGCCTTTTTAATTGCAGGTTCCATACTCATCAACTCCTTTAACATAGTTTCAGATGTATCTTCTTCTAAAAATGCTAACCATCTTTCTATTGGATTATCTTTGAAATTCTTACTTTCCTTTTTTATAAATTTGGGTAACTCTAGAAAATGTATTTCAATCAAGTCTGTTAGCATATAATCCTTATCAATATCTTCCCATAAGTGAAAAGATGATTGGTAGCCGGTTGTATCTAAGAATTCAAAATCTAATATATTTATTGTTATTACTTTTTCAAGTTCCTTATAGTCTTCACCTTTTTTTATATTCTCTAAATACAAGTAATTTTTTGTGAAGGATAGACAAATAGCGATAATTAGACGTTCATATTGTTTTATGCAACTTGCAAATTGTTCCTTTTCAATAGCTACCACCACCTTCGGCACATGAAATAAAATAATAGATCAAAGATGCGATGCATATTTTGTGTCAGACAATGAGACAAGTTTTACTCATAGCGAGCTATTAGCGAAACTTGCCGACGCAGTATGACACAAAATAGACAAGCATACTGGTCTATTATTTTTTTGATTCTACCTTAATTAATCCTTACATTTAATATAACGATTGAAAAATAAAAAACACTTCAATATTTATGAAATTATCATAAGTATTACCTAAATAATATTTTATATTGCTATTCTATAATCAATTTTTGGCAATGTTTGTGCCTGTTTAATTCTCACAAGTGGCTGATCGCCTTTGTGAATTTTTTCTAGCGATTCAGTTAATAAATCTGATGCTCAATCACTCAAAAAAGTTGCTAAATATGACGTGACTTAATAAAATAAGCCTGACATCAGTCAGGCTATTATTCATGTCCCTTTTAGTATTAACTTATGCTAAATTTCTTTTTACATCTTCTTCATTTTTCGTTTTTGATTTAAGTATCTTGTAAATCACACCAAGCGTTATAAACCATACAGGTGTTACAAATAGTGCTACACGAGTTTCATTATTAAGTGCCAATACAACTATTACAAAAGCAAAAAATGCTAGAATTATATAGTTTATGATTGGATAAAGTGGCATTTTGAATTTGCTCTTAGCCGCAAGTTCAGGATTAGTTTTGCGATATTTTAAATGGCAGATAACTATAATTGCCCAAATGAAGATAAAGCAGAATGTTGATATACTTGTAATAAGTACAAATACCCCTTCTGGCATAATATAGTTCAGAATAACTGAAATCAAGATAACAGTTGCAGAGAACATTAGAGCATTAGAAGGTACTTGACGAGAAGTTAATTTTTTCATTGACTCAGGTGCATTGTTTTCTTTAGCAAGAGAATAAATCATACGGCTTGTGCTAAAGATACCGCTGTTACAAGCAGATGCAGCTGATGTTAGTACAACGAAATTTACAATACTTGCTGCTGCTGCGATTCCCACTGCAGCAAATACCTGTACAAATGGGCTTTTATCTGGATTAATTGAATTCCATGGGTATATACTCATAATAACAATAAGTGCTCCAATATAGAAAATAATAATTCTAATTGGAATATTGTTGATAGCCTTTGGAATGACATGTTCTGGATTTTCAGTTTCACCAGCTGTTAAACCAACTAATTCGATCCCAGCAAAAGCAAATACAACCATTTGGAAGGAAAGGATAAAACCGCTTACCCCATTGGGAAACCAGCCACCATTACTCCAAAGATTTGTAAAGCTAGACACACCAGCATCTGTAGAAAATCCTTTAATAATCATAAATGTACCAATTATTATTAATGCTAAAATTGCAATAATTTTAATTAAGGCAAACCAGAATTCCATTTCACCGAATAACTTTACTGCGGTAAGGTTCATAATTAATAAAATTACAAGAACAATAAGGCTCGGAACCCATTGAGGTATATTCGGGAACCAGTATTGTATATAAAGTCCAGCAGCAGTTAAGTCAGCCATGGCAACTGAAATCCAACAGAACCAGTATGTCCATCCAGTAATAAATGCTGCTCCGTTTCCTAAGTAATCATGTACAAAGTCTACAAAGGAATTGTAGTTTAAATTAGAAAGCAATAATTCCCCAAGGGCACGCATAATAAAAAAACAAATTAACCCTGTTATAATATATGCAAATAAAATAGATGGACCAGCCAAGTGAATGGACCTGCCTGCACCAAGGAATAATCCAGTACCAATTGCACCTCCAATTGCAAGTAATTGAACATGACGATTTTTTAGTCCCCTCGATAAATTTTGATTTTCTGACGTTAATTGATCCATTTTATTCCTCCATCTTAGTCAAAAGGCATGTACTAAAAAATGCCTTTTCCTATATAAGTATTTTGTGATTGGAGATACAAATGGGAATAGATAAGATCTAAATGAAGTAATTAATAATATATTACTTTTTTAAGATATGTTATCTTTCCCCTGTCCTTTTACCTGAGAGTTTCGCCTTTGCGGCTTTCTCTTACGGTGCTCATTAAGAATCTCTCCAAGGATTCATCCAATAGTCGTCATCTCTAATTAAATTAGGTACCTGAAAGATTTACTTCTTCTATGTATGGTCATAGCCATAACTCTCCTGTTATCTTCATCTAAATTATTAAATTTTACTGTTGAATTATTAAATTTTACCGTTATATACTAATACATATTTAATAAAGTTGCAATATTTTTTTCATTTTAATTAAAATAAAAAGGTTATTTTGTCATAATTCCTAAAAACATTTATAATAAAGTAATGGTATTAAGTTAAAAGTAAGTAAAATTGGAAAAATAATTACTCAACAGTAAATAATTGATATGAAAAAGATAAATCAACACATAATATTTTGTGTGGTAAAATGATCTTAGTTGTGCTTCGCACTCTTTTCAGATGTGAAAATGATCTTGGTTGTGCTTCGCACTCTTTTCAGATGTGTATATCTTTATAGAACTTAAACATTAAACCAGCGGTAGTAGCTTGAGCCATTGTTAAAACCTTTGAAGTAATTATGTGAAACCTAACTTGCCTATCTTGCACACAGCAAACACGCCTAACGCGTGTAAACACCCCAGAGGCCCAGTGATTGCCAGGGGCAAGCACTAGCTACTAAAATGAAACCTATAGAATAGATACCAGAAGCACTACATTATTAAGACATATGCTAGGTTTAATCCCTTTTATTTTCCCATATATATCTAGCACTTCTCCACCACTACCACTTACTTTAGGTAATATTTTTTGAACAATGGAATAGTCCATGGCTTGATCAAATGAGAATAAATCATTCTTTACAGCATAGATAACATAAAATACTATTTCATCGCGTACTCTATAGACAAAATGTTGTTGGTACTTTTCAAGTCTATTGTTTATTTCAGTTACTATTGTTTACCTCATAGTGTTCCTGTTCCATTCAGCGAATCTGCAGAAGTAATATGACATAAAATTAAAATCCTCAACAATACTTTTACCTTTGCTTAACAGAATAATTTAAATAAAAGTGCACATAAATATATTTAGGAAATTATATAATTCAATAGCTTTTTTAAGTATAAACAAAAGGTATTTATGCAATTTCTATAAGTTATAAAAAAAGTAAAGGAAGTGTCTATATGCTTTTAGATTTACCAAAAATGGAAGAAATACAAATAAAGAACGGAAGTGCTCGAATTAAGTTTGATGAGTTCAATCAAAGAGTTAAAATTCTAAGTTTTAAAGGTGATTTGGAAGATTTAATGAATCAGCTTACAGTTTATGAAAGCAAATGTACTATTGGTAAAATATTTTCTATAATTCCTAAAGAAGATATAGATGTCTATAAGGCCCAAGGTTTTATAATTGAAGCAAAAATTGATCAATTCCTTAATGGGCAACCAGCGTATTTTTTATCTAAGTTTCTTACATCTAAGAGGAAAACCAGTATGCATTTGCCAGAAGAAGAAGAAGTACTCATTAGATCAAGAGAGTATATTAGTGAAGATTATATCAATCCAACCTATGAACAATATACGATTAGAGATGTAAGAAAGGAAGATGCAGATGAATTAGCTAAGCTGTATGATGAAGTATTTGAAACTTATCCTTCACCTTTGAATAACTCAACTTATATCCAGTTTGCCATGGATCATAATGTCTTTTTTAAAGTAGCCGTTTATGAAAACAAGATAGTAAGTGCTGCTTCTGCTGATACAGACCCAATTAATCTGAATGCAGAAATTACAGATTGTGCAACAAGTAAGCCATTTACGGGACATGGTCTTATTGGACGTTTAATTTTTGAGCTTGAAAAAGATTTGAAAACAAGAAACTATAAAGTACTTTATAGTACAGCCAGAGCTATTTCAACAGGTATGAATATTGTCTTTGCCAAACATGATTATGTATATGGAGGTAGATTGGTAAATCATTGTCATATTTGTGATCAGTTAGAAAATATGAATATATGGTGTAAGGTATTTTAACAATGAAATAAGGAAAACCCTCCATATCTGTGGAGGGTTTCATTAATAGATGCTCGCCATATCTAACTCCTTTTTCTTTCATGTGCCTAAACAATAACTTTCTGCAGTTGAATTTATGAAAATATTTCCTTTTGTCTAATGCTTGCAACTCCATTAGTTACATTCAATCTTCTACTATTGCAACAGCTCTTATCCATCCAGCACTGGCATCCTTTATTTTTACTGGAAAACAGCACACGGTAAAGCCGTAAGAAGGCAATTTTTCAAGATTTGTAAGTTTTTCAATATGACAATACCCACATTCAATTCCTGCAAAATGACCTTCCCAAATAATTGATGAATCTTTATTTTGAGTAAAATCCTTTGCTATCATAGGTAGTGGACGATCCCAACTCCATGCGTCAGTTCCAACAATATGTACACCTTTATCACATAACCAAAGAGTTGCTTCCTTTCCCATACCACATCCTTTTACAAGGTATTCTTGTTTGCCCCAATATTCGTCAGCACCAGTATTAATAAGTACAATATCTCCTGGTTTTAGTTCATATTCAATCTTTTTAAATGCATCTTCTATATCTTTTGCAGTTACAAGATAGCCATCATCAAAATCTCTAAAGTCTAGTTTAACACCACTACCCATACACCATTCAAGTGGAATTTCATCGATTGTTAATGCTTTTTTCCCTTTGCTCATATAAGGATGATAATGCCAAGGTGCATCAAGATGTGTTCCTGAATGAGAAGATAACGTCATAAGCTCTAATGCCCAACCCTTTCCATCTGGTAAATCCTTGTCTGTGTCAATGCCTGGGAAATAATCAACCATTTGTTTAGCTCCAGTATCGTGATCTATATATTGAATTTTTGGTATCATTTCTTCTGGATCTGAACGTAAATTATTTTCAATAGAAATACTTAAATCAATAAATTTTTTCATAACATCCTCCTAAAAATCACTTTTATTCCATTATTATGTTTATTCTATAAATAATATTAATTTCCTTCATAAAAGATCAAAAAACTAATTGTACTAAATTATAAATTTAAATTTGTTACATAATAATACAAAATTTTACACAAAGGAATGGTATACTTTGAATCAAGCAAAAATTAATAAATATTTATAATAAGGATGGGGTTATATGAATTTTTCATGCAATAATTGTAATTTAAACCATGACATGGAAGAAATTAAGGATAGATTAGAACATATTATAGTTAAACAAAATAAAAGTTTATTAGATGATGAAGTCGTTAATTTAAGTCAATTACTTGATAATTTCATTTACAAGTGCACATTTTGCAATAAAAATATAAATTGTTTATCTAAATTAACTTTAAAGGACATGTTAGATCCAAAAATCAATTCCAATTTTAAGTATTTAGGGGATAATCATTTTCTTGTCAGTCTGTATTTCTATATGTTTGAAGGTATTAAGAATAATCAAATGATTTATGTATCTATGGAGGAAAATTTATATCAGGATTTATTAAATATATTAAAATTTAATTCTTTCCCTACAGAATATATTAATTTTAGATCTATAAAAGAAGTAATTGTTAGTAATAATAATGGGGGGCTAACTGAGCTATCAGAAAAAATTAAGCATATTTCTTCAGAAGATGAATCAAAAAAATACAAGGGTTTTAGATGGATTAGTCAGCCAACTTATGCAATTAAAAATACATCACTTAAAGATTTTTTTGACTGGGAAATGAATCTAGGTGAAGCTTTAATAAATACTAATGCTGATTCATCTTTAGGATTTGTATATAAGAAATATAATTATATGAATGAGGATAAATATATAAATGAACCTGTAATAGATAAATCTCTAAATGTTAATTCCTATGTTTTAGATGATTTGCTTTTTAAAGGAGTAGAGTATAAATTTTAATGAAAAAAGAGCTTGTGACAAGATTTTTTAGTTATGTATTAAATTAATTTTATTCCTGTTGTGGACAATCCATAGCTTTATTAAATTTCCAATAAGTGTTATAACAAACTGAAGTTAGGCACAATCAAATAAATAACAAGTCCATTTGCCAGCCTATTTCCCATCATGCTGCGTCGGCAAATTGACCTAATCGGCCCGCTATGAGGGCAATTCGTCTCCTTGCCTGATGAAAAATATTCATGGCAACTTTGGGGACCTGTTATTTATTTTCATGTGCCTTAAAGGTGGTACTCTTGAACCTGTGAATCATTTTATCAGTAGCACTACTATATTTGTCTCTTTGAATAATTTTTCCAATTCTTGCATTTGTACATTTTTTTCTATTCTTAACTTGCTCCAATTAGTTAAATTAGATTTATCACGTTCTAATCTGCATATGTTGTTGATACTTTTCAAGTATATTGTTTATTTAATATTCAATTAATTCATTTTTATATTTTCTTTTTCCTCTTTAAAACTTTCATATATATAAGTAGCACCTTCATGCCAAAGTTTTGTTTCTTCTCTTTCCAAATCAGCATAAACCTTGGAATTATAAAGTTCCATTATAACTTCTTCCCAATTTCTGTTTTCCGTTTCAACAATCATTTCTGTAACCTTAGCAATTTTAAAAGGAATAAATAAATGTACATTTTCCTGAGTAATTTTAGGTAATGCCATTTTATATAATCTCCTTTCCTATAAATTTCAGTAGTTTAATTGATTTTTCAGTATTAAAAGATATTTGATCTGCTAATTTGTAAGTTCTAAGTTCCCTTATTAGTTGTAGTATAAAATCCATTTCCAAAATCTAAAGTTCTATTTGCCTTAAGTAATTTTGGATTATCAACAACAACATTACTACCATGATATAAAATCAAAACTTATACCCCCTATTTTTTAAGAATATTTCTATTTCTTCTAGTATATATTCCCTACCTTGAGTATGAAGCATTTCATATCCATCCTTTACAAATTCAAGTGCTCCACTTTGCTTAAATAAAATTGCAACATCTCTTCCAGCCATAGAATGTTTAACTTTAAAGTTTTCTATACAAAATGAAGTAAACTCAATTATTTTCTCCTCATTATTTAATTCTTTCATCATAGATAATTTCACCTCTATCCACTAAAATATTATATAAAAAATTCATCTGCAAATTCATTATTATAATTTTACTATTCGTTTAATTAGTTATATTAATTTTACTACTTCTATTATATCTTTAATATATTTATAATTGCTATATAATATCTTAACAAATTAATTTTATACGAATAGTTTCAATTGTCATAGATTTCATTGATGTTTTATCTAATCAAATATTTCTGAACCAATTGTTGAAGTTGCTACTTGTTATATATCTACTTTACTTACGGTACGAAGTCTGCCTTTGATAGGTGTTTTTTGTAACTCCTGGAACACCCACTCCCCTTTATTATTTAATATTTCTACAAAGGTAGATATATCAACTATATTGATGATTCCTATATCTTCCTTTGTCATGCCTTCAATATTGCAAAGTGTCCCTACAATATCTACCGCCCTCATCTTTGTTTTCTTACCTGCATTAATATGTAATTTCATAATCTCTTTACTTAGTTCAGCACCTTTTGTTTCTTTAATTTCAGGTCTTGTATTCATTTTCAAAGCAAATTCTTGTTTGAGATTATTTACAGTTTCCATTGAAGGTATTTCCTTCAAAATAATCTCTTTACCGATATATTCATGTATATCATTTAAAAACTTGCTTTCATTTTGTGTTACAAAAGTAATTGCTCTACCCATCTTGCCTATGCGTCCAGTTCTTCCTATTCTATGAACATAGCTTTCCTTCTCTTCTGGTATATCATAATTAATTACATGGGTGATATTATCTATATCTATCCCTCTAGCTGCAACATCTGTAGCTACCAGATATCTAAAATAACCTTGCTTAAAATTATTCATTACTCTTAATCTATCACTTTGTTCCATTCCACCATGTATTTTTCTACAAGTATACTGGAGATTTGCCAGCTCATTATAAACTTCATCTACCTTTTGTTTTGTATTGCAGAATATAATACAGCTATCTGGATTTTCTAATATAGTTATATCTCTTAAAAGTTTTATTTTATCCAATTCATTTACGGTATATCTTTCTTGGCATATATTATATGCAGCTTTATTTTGCTCCTCTATTTCAATATGTATAGGATCTTTCATATATTTGTTGCATAAAGTCTCTATGTCTTTTGGCATTGTGGCTGACAATAACATCGTCACACGTTCTTTTGATAAGTTGGTTATTATTGTTTCTATCTGCTCTACAAATCCCATATTAAGCATTTCATCAGCTTCATCTATTATAAGATACTTTATCTTTGATGTATCAAATGTACCTTTTTCTATATGATCTATAATACGACCAGGTGTACCAACTACTATATGTGTTTTTTGTTTAAGTTCCTTTTCTTGATTATAGAAAGGGGACTTCCCATAAATTGCAGATACTTTAAGTCTTTTAAATCTACCTATATTAAAAATATCTTCTTTAACTTGGATAGCAAGTTCCCTTGTTGGTGTAATCACTAATGCTTGAGGTTTATTTTCTTCCCAATCCACTAATTGGCAAATAGGAATAGCATATGCTGCAGTCTTCCCGCTTCCAGTTTGAGACTTTACTACTATATCTTTTTCCTTTAACGCAATCGGTATAACCTGTTTCTGGACTTTTGTGAACTCCTTGAAATTTAACATACTAATTGCTTTTAATAACTCACTGCTTAATTGATAATCATTAAAATTTGCTTTTATCATTTGATCATCTCTTTTC